>Ga0209483_1000791_pt1 | contig 25849 bp, 20 predicted proteins | sample NGEPerA_FD_184508 | JGI IMG/M metagenome (GOLD analysis project Ga0209483, IMG submission 184508) | Arctic peat soil microbial communities from the Barrow Environmental Observatory site, Barrow, Alaska, USA - NGEE PermafrostL2-A... | ecosystem: Environmental > Terrestrial > Soil > Wetlands >... | reverse complement strand
CTGTCGGCACTTCTCCGCAGGCAATCGCCGTAAATGCGACTACGAACGAAATCTACGCGGGTAATCTGGGCCAGCAATCTCTAACGGTGATTGATGGAGCGACAAACAATACGTCCACCATCTCCTTATCAACATATCCGTATGCAATTGCCGTTAACCAACTGACGAACAAGATATACGTTGCGAACGCCGTAAGAGGGATTGGCACCGTTAAGGTCATTGATGGAGCGACCGGCAGCGTGACAGCCACAATCAACGTCGGCTCGGTGCCGTCTTCAATTGCAGTCAACCCCGTAACAAACACGATATACGTTCTTAATATTGAAGGCACCAACACGAGCAACAGTGGAGGCAGCAAGGTCCCCGGCAGCGTGACAGCGATCAATGGCAGAGACAACTCTACCGTGACTATTCCGGTGGGCCAGAACTATGTCGGCAGTTATTACTACGAGCACGCCCTTGCGGTCGATCCGGTAAGAAATCAGGTATATGTCTCGAACCAAGCAGACAATACGGTGACCGTAATTCAAGGGACGACCCCTGTTGCTACCGTCAACGTTGGCTCCTTCCCAATCGCGATAGCGGTCAACTCGATTACCAACGAGATTTATGTCGTCAACGAACAAGATAGTACGGTCAGCGTCATCGATGGCGCGAGCAATGCGATCCCTGGTCAGGCGCAGACAACACCTGGCATCGGAAGTACTGGCAATGCAGGGAGCACCACGGCAATTGGGTCTTCGAATAACATAACGGTTCAAGTGCCAGAAGCTGAGCCGGTCAGCACTGGGAATGGCAACTACTACTATCAGCACACCGACTTTTCAATCCCTTCGCGCGGTCTGCCGCTCGTTTTCCAGCGTACGTATAACACGCTGGACAGCTATACAGGGCCTCTCGGAGCGAATTGGACGCACGCTCTGAACATTGTCCTTACTCTCACCGCAAATGGCGTCGCCAACGTTCGTTGGGGAGACGGGCACGGTGAAACATACACGCTCACCGGCGCGATATTTGTCCCGCAAGCAGGAGTCTTCAATACGTTTACTGCAAATGGAAACGGTACCTTCACGGTCACGGAAAAGAACCAGACAAAGTACAACTTCTCATCGAGCGGGAAGCTCACGAGTGTGCAGGACAAAAATGGGAACGCGGTCACATTGAGCTATGGCTCCAATGGCAATCTCATCCAGGTCACGGATGCTGTCGGGCGCAGTCTCACGCTGTCCTACGACTCGGGTGGGCATATTACACAAGTCACTGATCCGATCAGCCGCACAGTCACCTACGCCTATGACGCCAACAACAACTTAGCGAGCGTGACTGATGCGGCCGGTGGAGTCACGCAATACGCTTACGATGGCAATCACCGGGTCGTCCAGATCACGCTTCCTAACGGCACCATCCTTCTCAAAGACGCATACGATGGTCAGGGTCGAGTGGCTTCGCAGACCAACGGGCGCGGGTTTACCTGGCAATTTGCGTACAACACGCCGGGCACTGGGCAAACCACCATTACCGACGCACGGAACAACAACACTGTCCACAGCTACGACTCTTCGCTGCGCATCATGAGTATCGCTGACCCGCTGGGGAATACGACGGGCTACACATATGACGCTGAAAATGACCGGACGAGCATCACGAATCCGAACGGAACAACGACAAACATCTCGTATGACGGGAACGGCAATCTTACCCAGATTACCGATCCGCTCGCCAATGCGGTAAGGATGACGTACGACGGAAACAACGATTTGCTCACGCTGACGAACCCTAAGGATGAAACCACAAACTTTGCTTACGACGCGCAGGGAAACTTGACCTCAGTCACCGATGTGGATGGTCACGTTTCATTGACGGCGTACGACGCTTACGGCGAGCCGACCTCCAGAACCGATACGAACGGCCACACAACTTCGCTCGCGTACGACTCCAGCGGGGATTTGGCAAACGTCACCAATGCTCTCGGGCAAGTCATCAAGCTCGGATACGATGCAGTGAGCCATCTTGTATTTGTCACCGATGCAAACGGCCACACGGCCAACACGAGCTACAGTGCACTAGACCGGATTGCAAAGAGCACGGACCCACTCGGCGATGCTACCCAATTTGCATACGATGCCGCCGGAAATCTGCTGAAGACGACGGACCCGAACAACAACGCGACGGGGTACGCGTATGACGCAGCGAGCAATCTGGCCAGCGTTACGGATGCCAAAGGCAACGTTACCCGGTATGCCTATGACCCTGACAACAACCGTATCGGGTTTACGAATGCGAACGGCAAGACAATGACCTATGCCTTCGACGCCTCGAATCGCCTGATTTCAGCAACTGATCCGCTTTCCCTTGTGACTTCCTACACCCACGATTCCGCAGGAAATGTGATTGGCGTGAAGGACGCGAACGGGAAGACGAACCATTTTAGCTATGATGCGCTGAACCGATTGACAGGTATCGCGTACAGCGATGGCACGAGCGTCGGCTACTCGTTTGATACCGACGGCAACCGCGCGAGCATGACGGACCCGCATGGAACTACGACCTACGCTTATGACGACCTCGACCGGTTGACTGCGGTAACGAATCCAGGCGGGAGCGTCGTTCGCTACGCATACGACGCCATGGGCCACCGGACGGGACTTACTTACGCGGATGGCAAGACTCTGGGATATCAGTATGACACCGCAAACCGGCTGTCTACTGTAACGGATTGGCTCTCGCGTCAGACAGCGTATGGCTACGATACGGGCGGAAATCTCACCGCGATCACGTATCCGACAAACGCCGGCGTAACATTTGTGTACGACGGGGCTAACCGACTTACATCAGTGGCGAATAGGGCGATCACGGGAGTGTATTCTTCGACGGCGTACACGCTTGATCCGGCGAGCAACCGCACCGCAATTACTGCCAATGGACTCATTCGCAGATACGGCTACGACGCGCTGAACCAACTCATCAGACAAACCGTAGGCACGCAGGTCACCTCGTGGATCTACGACCCGGCAGGAAACCGTTTGTCTCAGGTTGCGCCCACAGGCACGACCAATTACAGCTATGACGCCGCGGATCGCCTTCTCTCCGCAGGCGCTACCGCGTTCGCCTACGATGCCGACGGAAATCGAATTTCGCAGACGAGTGGTTCGGCCGTCTGGGCATATTCCTACGATGCTGCAAACCGACTGTCGTTGGTCACTGGCACTGGCGTAAACAACACAGACTCCTATGACGGAGACGGCAACCGCATCGCGCAGAACACGGCGCTTGGCAATTACAGCTACGTGAATGACACAGCTTCCGCCCTCCCTGCGGTGCTCAATGAGCAGGGACCGGATGGCAACATCACCTTTGCCTATGGAACGAATCTGATCGAAGAGGCCAGCAGCAGCTTCAATTATTTTTATGGCTTCGATGGCCTTGGAAGCGTATCTGGGCTCACGGACGGGGTCACAGGGAAGGCCGTCACTGCTTACGCATACGACCCGTGGGGGAACGCAACTAGTAATGGCAGCGTGGGATTGAAGGACAAGTTCCGCTTCACTGGTGAGGCACTTGATCCGGGGACTGGCCTTTATTACCTGAGAGCCAGGTACTACGATTCAAGCGTAGGGCGGTTCCTTAGCAGTGACACATTCTCAGCAAATGACATGATACCGATTTCGGCCAATCGCTATGCGTATGCTTGGTCCAACCCTGTTCGCTATGTTGATCCGTCGGGACATGATTCGTGGGAGGCATTGTGGAACTGGTGTAGCGGGTTTTCCCAGACTTGCGCGAGCGTCGCAGCCGCGACCCAAAAAGCGACTGAATACAACAACTGCACTCTCGATATAGGCAACAGCACGAATGGATGCAACAATGGTCTATCGACCTCAATTGCAAAAGCGAACACTCAAGTTACGGAAACAGGTACGAACATTGTCGTGAGCTTAGAGACAAATCCAGCTACCTACGGGTTGCCAAGCATACCTACGCCTTGGTACGTCACAATTGGCAAGTTTATTTGGGATATATTTACTCCGAGCGTCGCTCATGCGGCTTCTACTCCCGCTTCGAAATGATCGGCTAAGAATGGCCGGTCTCTAATCATGTAGAGCAACACAAACCCTTCGCCCGAGATTTGAAGGAGCACGGAGTAGTTCACGCCCACTATTCGACCAAATACAATTGCTGCTGACAAGAGCACCGTGAGGTTGAAGAAGAGTTAAATTCCAAACCACCAAATCGTAACAGCCCGCACCCATTTCCTTCGCATGGCGATCCCATAGAGCAAAGACAACGGGGCGAGGATCGTTACGAATCCTATAAGGTCTGAGCCAAGTGAACCTAGGCTCCCTCTGTTGAAGAAATTACCTAGCCTTGATAACTGGCTCACAAACTCAAACGCGATATACACAACCGCAAACACCATCAACAGTCGTGATCGCTTACGCGGGCTAGTGTTCTGATCCAGGAGCATTAAAATCTAGGGAATAATCAAAACGACCATACCTTCATTTAAGCAGATTGAATCCCATAGTCAAGTTGTTGACCTGGACCTAAAGGGCGGCTTGTTCAATCCGAAAAATCATCCGGAAGAACCTAGCATGGACTTCAAGCGGAGTATCAATTGGAGACGTGTTAGGAAATCCCCGGAGCAGCAGTCGGAGTTCCCTCTGTGCTGTTTAGAACTTCGATGGCAATTGGATCCGGGGAGGGTTGCTTCTTGAGCGACCTTAGCAGCCCAGCGAGTGTTCGCACACCGCCACGAGCCAAACAAAAGGATGCTACAAATTCTGCAAGAGTGTCCCGCAATACTGCGAGTTCCCAGAACAGAGCGTGAATCGCTTTGTACACTTCTGGGCTGTTGAGGTCTTTGAACCTCTGATACCCCTGACCCTCGTTCTTACGAGAACGGGCGCCGAGTTGCTTGGCGTACGCCGAGACCAAGTCGCATAGAAGCATTTCTGCTTGTTGCAGACCGAACGCAACACGGGACGCCACATCCATAAGGAGCATATTGTCTTGCTGGCTCGCCGCAAACGTAACCTGACTCCATTTCTGGCGAGTATTCGAGACCGGCCAGCCTCGCTGGAGACCGGCCATACGAAATTCCGCGGGGCGAAGGCCCTCCACTTCCTCTTGATTGTGGACGAATGTTACTCCGATCAGCGTGAACCCTTGCCTCGCCAACGCATCGAACAGGCTTCCGTAGGACTCAATATGTATAGATCGGAGAGCCGTCGGAACCATTGCAGACCTCAACGTCCCTGCCAGGGTTGTTGTAGGCGACGGTGCCTCCGCCCAGCCAAACAACCCTTCCAGCCTCCGGCCACGATCCGCTTGCCGTCACGCCCTGATCCCCGTCCTTTTCACATGATATTCCGCCGGCCCCCGCCAGGCCCAACTGTGGTGCCAGCGGGCTGCAAATCAGATCGGAATTCGGGCAAATCTGCCAGAACGCCAGCCCTTTTGCTCCTTTGGGAGTTGATCCCTTTGCCGAGGCCAACTCGCCGAATGCACCAACCGTCCACTATTGGACTGGCCCTGCGCCACAGCTCCCCGCTGTAGGTCGTCTTTACGCGGGGCGATGCATGTGGGACACTACTCCTGCCCCGCGCCAGAGCCTAAACGCGTCTATAAACTCTGGTTGTAAGCTGGAGCTTGCCTAAGGACTGCGTCTTGAAAGATTGGAAAGCCGAGGGCTACCTGGAAATCGACGACACTCGGGACATTACCCTCGCCCGTTGGAATTCTGTTCCTCAGAACCCGTTCTGGAATAAAGGGACCGAACGTGAATCCGGTCGCCACAGGATTCACGCCTATCCGGCGAAGTTTCCGGCCTTCATTGCCTCCAAGGCTTTCGAGGTCGCCAGAAAAAGGGGAACCAATATCCGCCGTGTGGCAGACGTTTTCTGCGGTTGTGGGACAGTCGCGTTTGAAGCCCGCCGCGAGGGGCTCGCCTTTTGGGGTTGCGACATCAATCCGGTCGCGACCTTAATTGCGCGCACCAAGCGAGGTCGATTCCGTTCGGACCGTCTACATGACTATTTGATAGAAATCTTGGCATCGTACGACGGCGGATGTGAAGAGATGGCGATCGATCCGGTGGCGAACACGCGACTTTCATATTGGTATGAGGATGAAGCCAAACGAGACTTAGCGCGACTGCTCACCGCCATACGAAGAACAGTCCCCGCGAATAGCAGATATCGCGATTTTTTTGTATGCGGCTATTCATCGATTCTGAAAGCGACCTCGCGCTGGCTGACAAAATCTATCAAGCCGCAGATTGATCCCACAAAAGTTCCCGTTGAAGTACGAAGTGCATTCGTAACGCATACGACGGCTATGATGAAAGCGTTTGAAGAAGGAGAAGTAGGCGATCCTTCGTCCTCGACAATCGTTACCGGTAATGTTCTCGACAATGAACTACCGAATGACATTGACCTAATTGTGACAAGTCCTCCCTATGTAACTTCTTATGAGTATGCCGATCTTCATCAGCTGTCATCGCTCTGGCTTGGATTTGCAAGCGACTACCGCACGTTGAGAGAGGGTTCGATTGGCAGCAGCCAACACTCTTTGGATTTTGACCGTGAGATTAAGAGGCTAAATACTACCGGCGGTCGTGTTGTCTTTAGCTTGTTCAACAAGGACCGAGCAATCGCACGTGCGGTCGCGAACTACTACCTTGACATGCAGAATGTTGCGAAGTGCTGCAGACGAATGCTTCGGCGAAATGGAATGGCTCTCTTCGTTATCGGGGATACTGAGTACAAGGGCGTGAAGGTAGAAAATGCTTTGCATTTGACTGAGGCTCTTCTGAGTGCCGGATTCTCGAACGTCAAGATAAGCAAGCGGGCCATTACGGGCAAAATTCTGACCCCTTATCGCAATTCTGTAGGCCGATTCACACGGTCAACTCTGGGGCGACATGTCTACTCAGAAGAATTTGTTTTGTTGGCGGAGCGATAGCGTGAGCGAGACCATTCACTTTTCGCCATACGCTCGTCTGTTGACGATGCTCGGTGATCAACTGATTAAGAATGAGCGCATCGCGCTTATCGAAATCATCAAGAATTCGTATGATGCGGATGCATCCTGGGCGAAGGTTACCTTCGAAGGATTCGATACGGAATACAAGGCGCTTCCCGGCGCGCAAATAGTAATCGAGGATGATGGTCTCGGTATGGCCCGAGAGGTGCTTCGCGAACACTGGGTGAGCCCTGCGACTCCTATAAAGAAACTTGCGAAGGCTATCGATGACACGACTCCTAAGGGCCGCAAGATCCAAGGCGAGAAAGGCATCGGTAGATTTGCAATTCTGAAACTCGGCCGCAAGGTCGAGATCGTGACAAGACCCCCAGCGAGCAAAAAGGAATACCTACTGACCCTGGACTTGTCGCGCTTTGATGACGATCTTCTAGAGAAGGACGGAGTCCCGCAAAAGATTCTACTGAAGGACATCGAGATCACGTTCCAAGAACGCCCAGCAAAGGCTATTATTCCCGGCGCAGTGAAATTGGGCAATCGACAACTCCAGCGGGCAGATCATGGTACCCGAATAACGATTTCGCATCTTCGCAGTGAATGGGACAGGAGCAAGGTTGATGAAGTTTATGACGATCTGATCCGTTTGCAATCAGTATTCCTATTGCGAGCGGTGCAGCAAGAGGAAGAAAAGACCAAGCGGGACCCAAAGGGTTTCGAAGTCTCCATCTTCAGGGGAAAGCATTACGAACCGCATTCCGAACGGTATCTCAGTCAACTAGCCACCTTGCTGAAAGACAATACCGTGCTTCGACTTGAGGACGGGTGCTATGACGAACAGAAGAAGAGGTTCACCTTTAATCTGGACGGCCGCCCCGAAATTCTCCCACTGTCCGATCCATCATTGACGGGACTGCGCATTTTCCGAGATCGGTTTGGCAAGAAAGGGGAAAGGCTCCAAAGCCAGACCACCACCTGCGGTCCGTTTAAGTTTGGTTTCTACATCTTCGATTTCAGTAAGGATGCCAAAGGAAAGCACTCGCTAGATTTTGAAGATAAGCAGCTCATCAAGAAGCACAGGATCTATCTCTATAGGGACGAAATACGTGTATATCCTTACGGTGATCCTAAGGATGATTGGTTAGAAATTGACGCATACCGTGGAACGATTAGCGCTGGCCAGTTTCTCAGCAACGATCAGGTTGTTGGCTTCGTCAACATCACACAAACACAGAATCCCCAACTCAAAGACAAAACAAGCCGAGAAGGCTTGATCGATACCGGCGCTCCCACAGAAGACTTTCTCACCCTGATCAAGTTGTTGCTGGCCTGGATTCGACAGAAGCCTTACGCACGCTACAGGCAGCGATTGATAGAAAAGTCTGGTCTGGATGCGCATAAACGAGAACGTGTAACACGGGCATTCGAGGAACTCGACAAGGCAGTAGAAGGCAATGCGGAAGCTAAACTTGCTCTGACTCGTGCACGGAAGTCTTACAAGCTAGAGCGCGACTATCTCGTTCAGCGCGCCGAAACGACAGAGCAGCTAGCCGGAGTTGGCTTATCCGTAGAGACAGCGTCGCACGACATCATGGCAGTTATGAGCAGAGCCTTAGGTACTCTCGACGCCCTGCTCCAGCATGCAATCAAGGGTGGCAAGCTTGATTGGAACGATGTGGAGCGCGATCTAAGTGCCCTGCGAGGGATGCTCTCGTTTGTAGAGTCTCAGCTCAAGAACATCCAACTGCTTTTCAAATCGAGTAAACAACGCCGCAAGGATGTTCGAGTTTCCGATGTCTTAGAGAAAGTTTATCGTCTATTCCAACCGACGCTGGAATCCGAAAAAATTGCGTACGACGTTGTCACCAGAGGTTCACCACTTGTGGTCAAAACTACAGATGCGGTGCTCTTACAGCTCTTCCTCAACCTATTCGACAATGCGGTGTACTGGCTAGAAGGGGACAAGGCTACAAAGGAGATCCTGATAACTATGAACGGGGACGATCAATCGCTCATCTTTTCCGACAGCGGCCCCGGCGTCAGAAGCGATGATGCTCCGTATATCTTCGAACCATTCTTCTCCGGCAAGGGAGAGGAAGGCCGAGGATTGGGGCTCTATATTGCACGTCAACTCTTGGAAAGGCAGGACTACGCGATCGAGTTGGCGGATTCAAAGGCACAGAAGAAACTGAAAGGCGCAAATTTCGTAGTCTCGTTTTCCAAGGACGCCGAGAATGAATGACGGGGATCTATTCGGTGGTATCGCCGTAGTTGTGGACGATGAGGTGAAGGACGCCCTTTCCTCCATCGGGCAGATTTGCTCCTCGATCACCAACGGCGGGTCACACGTAATCGGCTTGACGACCCCGCCGACGACGGAACAGATAAAGACTCTCTCGGGTGTTTCGTTTTTTGTTGTGGATTGGAACTTGGATGAGAGCACGCAGGCACTCGCTGTGGAAGGCATTAAGATTCCAGCTTCCGTGAGGAAAAGCAGTGTTAAAAAGACCCTACAACTGTTGAAGGACCTAAAGGAAAATCGTGTTGCGCCTATATTTGTTTTTACCAGCGGTGATGTAGAAGATGTCAAGCAAAAGATCCAGGGAGCTTTTCCGGACGGGGGGCATTTGCTCGTCAAGAGTAAGAGCGAAGTAATCGATGAAGGAGTTAATAATGTACTCGGCAAGTGGGTGAAAACTTCGGCGGCGGCGTATGTATTGCGACACTGGGAGAAAGAGTACGATCGCGCAAAACAGGCGTTCTTCAAGGATTTTTATACCAAGAGTATCGATTGGCCTGTGATCCTTTGGAAAACTTTCGACGCTGATGGTGTGCCAGCGTCAGATGAACTAGGCCGCTTAATCCTGCGCAACATTCAATCACGCATGACGCCATTCGATTTTGCTCTGAAATCCTTTGTCAAGCCTGGCAACGACGCACTTTCCGATCGAACGACGGTGTTGGAGGTGTTGGAGGGGGAACGGTACATCACGAATGGGAGTCTCCATGAGGCATCTATTGCTCCGGGGGATATCTTCAAAGACGGAAAGACGTACTACATAAACATTCGACCGGAGTGCGACTGCGTTGCGCGCTCAGGAGATTCAGTAGACGAGCTGGAGCTTTACCTGTTGCGCGGGAGCAAGCTCACAACGACGCAACAATCCAAGGCTGAAAATACGGACTATGGGAGAATGGACGAAAGGGACGGTGAGGCTATCATTTACCCGATCAATGATGGTAAGGGCGTTTCTTTCCAGTTCAGGGATATAGTTGTAAATAAGTGGGCTGACATAAAGGACAAGCGTATTGGTCGTGTTCTTCCCCCTTTTATAACGCGCCTCCAAGAGCGGTTCTCTGCCTATCTCCAGCGTCCCGGCTTAAGCCGTTATCCCGCCATCGCTTTTACCAATCAGTCAGGGAGTGATCAGGCTGAGGCCCAGGTGGCAATGGCAACGGAGAGGGTGTTGGACCCCAGCAAAGCCACCGCTGAGAACACGTGACGGTTTGGTCTGCTGGCTTCTCTCGAATCGAACAGGGCTCCACTGACGGTCTAGGTCGCACGGTCTGTCGTCGGGGACCGGAAGAGTCATGGCTTCGGTCTCCACAGGATGGTTAGTACTCCCGTTCTCGGAACCGACATATTGGATCTGTAGCTCTGATCGGTTGAGGGTGCGTTTAGCCTAGCGCGCCTAGTAATGTCTGCATCCCTATAGATGAAAATGTCGCTGTGATTACAAACGCACCGATCACGCAGGCGATCCTCGGTCGATGTACAGAATGTCGCATCGGACCTCAAATCGTTTTTTCTCTTCAGGCTGCGGGAGGAAGCTACTCTCAATCTCCGTTGGAATAGGGATAAAAATACGATTCTTCATCACGATTGTGCATGTTTCAAAGGAGCCCCCGCCCGGTTGGCTGCTGATCAGGTTCTGCGTCTGGAGGTCGTAGTACAAGCCGAATTCACCCGAATGATGCTCGAAAATGAACAAGGCCTTTTGTCCTCCCCACACAACAGAAGTCCTGTGCGGCTGAAGGAAGAAGTCGCCTTTTTCCTCTCTGATGCGATCAGTTAATGCTAGGAAGCATCGGTATCCTTTGAGTGCCGGTTCCGAGCTGGCGATAGTGAGCAGTTTTCGGTCGGTGCTGATATCCAACCGCTGGATAGGAGGAACCGCCCTGAATTGCTCTTCGCTGACTTGTCCAATTGCCGTCTGGTTCTCGATGACATCAGGAACAACATCTCTAACCTGCGCGGCAGGCGCTGCTATCGAGTACCTGGTAGCTGCGAACGGCAACCTTGGTTGAGCGATCAGTCGCTTGTTGAAAGGTCAGCTTTCCATTGAGGTATTCCTGCCATAGCGCAGTCAGGCTTTCCAAATCAGCTGTTTCATATTCGAAGACCTCGCGGTTCCGATGTATTGCCTTTAGAAAGGCTTCTGCGCCTTGTCTGGTTGCACTCGGTACCAAATCAGAGACGCGAGGGAAAATCATCGTTCGGACGAAGTCTTTCGCCATATGGCTGAATGCGGAGTACTCGCGGTCGTAGACCTCAAGGATCAACCTAACCGTAGGGCCAGATGGGTCGAGATAGATCTCAATCGGCGGCTTGGAGACCGTGACGAGCAGGGGCAAACCGTGAGATATTTTGCCAAATCTTATTTGCGATTCGAGAAAATAGTCAGTCGACAGAATTGCAGCAATTCTGAAGGCGAGAGCCTTCTCAGCGCCTGTTGTCTCGCTGTCGGGATTTCGGACGAGAATTTTGGGGTTGTCAGACAGTTCGTCGATTTTGCAGTAGTTGCGTAGATATCCTATTTCGCATTGCTGACGTGCTGATCCACGCGACAGCATGATGATTGGGCGGTCGGACGAGGCGTGCTTAATCGTTTCCGAGTCGGTGCCAAAATAAACCAGTAATGGTGAAGTCTGCGAAAGGTCGCGAGCTTCTTGAAGGGTTAGGGATTCTCCAGGCTCGATTCTTACGCGGAGATTGCCGCACAGATCGTAACGACGCGCTCTTGCTGCCCACTCCACGAATCGACCGTTGACATTGCTTTCAGGTCGAGCTGCAATATGCGCCGAGGCGAATTCATCAAGCCGGGTAACTATTTTTTGCAGCATTTGCATGCTTTCGGTGGTCAGCGCTTCTCGGCCGGCTGTAGGTTGGAGGAAGAGAAAGTCGGCTAAGCCGCCAAAATGATAGGCAGACGACACGTTCGCTGTCGCAAGGCCGAAACCACTTCGGAACGTTTGTAGACTTCCGGTACCTTCGCTCAGAATCATCCGTCCTTCCAAGATTTGCCCGCCGACACTGATCTTCTGCAACTCTGCCCTTAGTTCGCCTGAAAACGCGCCCGTCAACTCCACGTCTGCCGTGATTCCGGCACCGAGATCCGCTTTAGATGTTGTGACGGTCCAGGGCCTGTTGAGGCGCGGAACGGAATTCTCAATAGGCTGCCGACTTACGAGACGGCCATTGACTCTTACATCGATTGGCAAGAATGCAACGAACTGCACTATATAGGTTTCTGCTTCTGGGACCCGGATCGCCTTTCCTTGTTGGATGAGAGCCGTAACAGTCGTTCCAGGACTACCCGTGGTCGGTCGCTTCTCGAACGAGATGCAATCCTCGGTAACTGAAAGAGTAGACCTAGAGGCCGAGCAGAAAGTTCGTTCACCACTCGTCGCGCTTTCGGTCTCAACCGTCAAGTCTTCCGCTATGCCGAAATTGGCCATAGCACCTTTTGTGAGACAGCATGTAGCGCGACGGTTTGCCGTTCGCTGAGAAGTTCTGGACGAACTGGCAGTTGTGGTTGCAGAGTGAGTGCGGCGAGGGAAACGGAGGCGGGCTCTGCTGGAGAGCAACCCGCCAAGGGATACCTCGCTGAAACTCATTCCGATGAGTGGCCGGGACGGACCTCTGGTCCGCCCCGGCAGTCTCAGTCGTTCAGAACATCGGAAGAGACTTCCCGATGCCTTGGAAAACTCATGGTTGCCGGCAGCCATGTCGCCGGGTCTTTGCCGCGCTCCTGCCGTTGCTCGAACTCCACCGGTGAGAGGTAGGCCAGTGCGGAATGCAGCCGTACCGGATTGTAGACCTGCTCGATGAACTCCTCCACATGTACCGCCAGCTCTTCGATGGTGCGATAGGGCCGAGCGTCGATCTCTTCGTGCTTCAGGGTTTTGATGAAGCTCTCGCATTTGCCGTTCTCCCACGGACGTCCAGCGTGGCTCATGCTCAGCACTGCGCCGCTGCTCTCCAACAGCTCCACGTACTCCGCGCTGGACGATCGCACGCCAGCGGAGTTCGCCGCCACTTGCGCCGTGGAAAAGACGGCGATACAACGCCTTGGGAGACGCTTCGCGTCTCCCACTTTTCCACCGCGCTACGGCGGCTATGATGACGGAGCAAACAGCAACCGCTCCACCTTGTTGCTTGAGGCACTCACTTGAGCTACAGTAACTGCAAATCCGCCCGTCATCACGGGCCGAACCGAACCACGCAAGCCGAAATCTCCAATGGCTTCTGGCTTAGATATGCGGGTCGGGTCACCTTCTTCAAAGCGTTAGAGCGCGCCGGTACGCTCGACGGGGGCCTACGTAGGACCGAGCAGGGAGCACGTCACCAGGCGGACATAACATCGATCTCCTTTTCCAGCAAGTCTCCTAGAAACAACGACATCCACTGTTTAAGTTTCGCGCCATACTCTCTGCAGTTGTGATAAGGCAATTCGCGCGTTTATCAACGCTCCTGTGATAGGCTTTGTTCACTCCTCCCCAAGGCCATCGTTTGGCCAAAAATCTGAATCTCTTGTTCGAGAAGAAGCCTCGCCTACGGACTTGCTATTCTTTCCATATTTGTTACTGTGATGAGGTAAACTACTCATGAGAAACTACTTCGGGCGAGTCATCTTCTTCACTTGTGTATCGTTGACCTTGCTTGGCGCGGTATTTTTCGTAGCCGCTTGTGGGATTCACCCTTCTCAAAGCGCGGTCTCGAATCCCACGCCGACTATTCAAGCGATCTCTCCAGCAGTTGTAGCGATCGGATCGAACGCGCAGATCACAATCACTGGCACGGGCTTTTTGTCATCCTCAATAGTTACGGTTAACGGCGCCTCGCGGAGTGCTAACTTCGCCAATTCGGACCAACTGAATCTGCCATTGAGCGGCACGGATCTCTCTACTGTCGGCAATGTTTCTATTGTCGTAACAAACCCAAGTCCGGGAGGGGGATCATCTACGCCAGCGAATTTTAGCGTATGGAATAGCCTCACCAATACTACGGCGGGATTTTCACTCCTATACCCCCCGTCGGTATATGGTGTCGGTAATAGTTCTTCGCCAAGCGTCGATTTTGCCAGTTCTCCCAATGGAGTCGCAATTGGCGGTGCGGTCCCCGATTTCGGAGCACCCAGCGAAGCATCGTCTGGCTTCGACATCAATATTTATTATCAGCCTTACACTGTGTCAGGAATTTTTGATGTGAATGGCTACATCTCAACGATCTATCCGGGGAGAATTATAGGCACTCTTACTCCCGTCACCGTCGGCGGACAACAAGGATCGGCATTGACCTTTCAGCAGGAAGAGGGCGGTGGCCACCCTGATGTCGTTGTGTACCACAATGGCTACGTATATGAGATCAGCTATAGCTCAACCATCAATGTCGCTGGGTTTTCGGACACCGTCGGCTTGGGCGTTTTCAATCAAATGCTACAAAACTTTACATTTACCCGATAAAGGAGCCTGTGTGAAATACGCAGCGCTGGTGATCTTTTTCTGCTTCGCAATCTGTGCCAAGGCGCCATCACAAACGACTCGTTTATCGGACCCGTTTATTTGCGAATGGGCAAATACGCCCGGCGGATGCCCTAATGGCAACTACCTGCAAAGTGCCAACTGTGGGCCCGCAAGCGTTCTGATGATTGCGGACAAATATAACGGGACACTTCCTGTGGCGAGTGATCTCGACCTGATGGATACCTGGCTTCAAAGTCAGTTTGCGCCTAACTATTCCGCTAATGCTCCATTTGGTTCTGGAACCAATATCACTGAACTGGCAGCACTCTCTGCTCAATATTTCAATCTTCCGAATTCGGTGCCTTTTTCAAACTGGACGCTCGGGCAATTGCAAAATGAATTGCAACAGGGCTACCCCATCATAGTGTACGTAGAAACGTGGATGATGACCCATGCCCAATATGATGGACACTATATGGTCTTGCTTGGTATGGATTCGCAAAATGTATATGTCAATGATCCGGGGCGGTCAGGAGGTGGAGGCGTGTCATATCCTCTTCAGAACTTCGTAGCAGCCTGGGCGATGCATAGTAATGCTGGTGTTAGCATTCATTCCAATACGACTGTAAGCCTTGCCTCTAATCAATGGACTTGGATGGGAGGAGGGCAGACCGCTGGCCAGTCTGGTATTTATGGTGTCCAAGGCTTATCTGCCGCCAGCAATGTTCCCGGAGCCCGAGACTCCAGTGTGAGTTGGAGAGACGCGGGCGGAAATTTCTGGCTTTTTGGCGGAGAAGAGCTTCAGGGAGGGACGCCTGATTTCAATGATCTATGGGAATATAGCCCACCAACAAATCAATGGACATGGGTAAATGGGAGCAATTCTACGAGTTCTTCTGGATCCTTTGGAATTAAAGGGGTTGCGTCAATCTCTAATGTTCCGCCTGCCCGAGGTTCAGCTGCCGGCTGGACCGACCGTAACGGAAACCTCTGGCTTTTCGGTGGCTACGGCGATAATGGCGATCTGAATGATTTGTGGCAATTTAGTATGGCTCCGAAAGAGTGGATCTGGACCAGCGGAAGCAATGTGGCGAGTGCATTGGGCGCCTATGGCACGTTGGGTGTGCCCTCTTCCAATAATGTGCCGGCGGCTCGTTCATCTGCGGCAAATTGGATCGACAATTCTGGAAACCTATGGCTGTTCGGTGGTTTCAGTTATGAAACATTTGGCACAATGAACGATCTTTGGATGTTCAGCCCAGCTTCAGGAAACTGGACTTGGCAAGGCGGTTCAAATTCCGCAGGTGCTCGAGGGACTTATGGAGCTCTTGGGTCCGCTTCGTCCACGAATGTACCGGGTGCCAGAAGCTCGCCCTTGTTTTGGACCGACATGAATGGCAATTTCTGGCTCTTCGGGGGAATTGGCGTGGATTCAGCAGGTAACAACGGCGTTCTTAATGATCTTTGGGAGTTCACACCCACGACCAAACAGTGGACTTGGGTCAAGGGGGCTTCAGTTGTCGGTCAAACCGGTAGTTATGGGACGCAAGGCGTAGCCTCAAACGGCAGTACACCAGGAGCGCGCCTCGGCGGAACCACGTGGACTGACGGGGCTGGCAACCTGTGGTTATTCGGCGGAGACAGTCTGGGAGCCCAGGGAAGCCTGGGTTGGCTCAATGATTTTTGGAGATATAGTCCAAGCAGTAACCAGTGGGCGTGGATTGGAGGAGCGAACACGATAGGAACTACCTGTGTTATTTTTGGGACTCAAAAGCAGTGCGGGCGCGCCGGAATATATGGGCAAGAGGGTACTGCCGCGGCCGGGAATCAACCCGGATCAAGAGGAGGAAGCGCGGCTTGGGTTGATTCGGGCGGAGCGTTATGGTTCTTTGGTGGCTATGGCTTTGATTCGGGAGGAAATCTAGGGGAATTAAGCGACCTTTGGCGCTACTACCCTTAATTCAATAACTTCACTGGTTTGTTCGTAAATAGCTCTCCAGCCTCGCTCAATGAAGAGGCACCAGCCTTGGAATCAAGTTGCGCGAAGAAAGCCGAGGCTCCCCATAGCGCAGGGCCCTTGGAGGAACCCCAAAAGATCGCCGGGCGGAAGTCACGGTTGTTGATCTGCGAGGCTTCTCACCGTCTCAAAATCGCCTCCATCGGAAATGCACGGACACCAGATGCTCTAGCCAGAATGGCTGCATCTACTTGGATTGTAAGGGGTTGGAATGGTGCGCCCGGAGCGATTCGAACGCCCGACCTACTGGTTCGTAGCCAGATCGAAGAAAAATCAACAGATCATGCGAGTTCAGCAGTTTACAGCTAGTCCAGAATCAACCACCTTGTTGATCCTGGTTGAAACCGCCTACATTCGCGAGGCTCTCGCAGGTGCAATTTCGACTACGCTCAGTTTTCCTTTGTCCGAAGCTGCTGGCTTTCGTCGAACACTTCGAAGACGAGAAACAACGCGAGATCTGCGACGAGGCCTAATCGTGATCGACACGTCTTTGCCCAGGAGCAGCAGGAACTGCATCAGCTTCTCTATGGAAAATTTGTTGAGCCGACCGCACAGCAAAGCGGAGACCTTCGGCTGATCCACGCCAAGCACCGCAGCGGCCTGTACCTGGGTGAGGCGGCGCTTCTGTAGTATTCCCCCGATCTTCTGCGCCAGCTCGGCCTTTGCCAGCATCTCCTCGGCGTCAGGGTAGCCCAAATCGGCAAAGACGTTGCCGCTGCCTTCTATATAGTCCCGTTTAGCCATGCTGTTTCTCCCACGATTCATGTAATTCGATGGCTCTATTAAGCCGTTGTTTTATCAGGTCCAATTCTGCCTTCGGCGTCGCAATGCCTATCTTCGATTTCTTCTGGAAGGCATGGAGTACGTATACCCTTCCAGACAGCCTTACCGTGTATACCGCTCGGAACGTGTCTCCACGATGGTCGGACACTATTTCCAAGACTCCGGCCCCAAGCCCCTTCAGCGGCTTGGCCTTGAAGTACATCTTGCCCGTCTGTGCCTGAAAGAGGGCGAAGCCGACCTCACCCTTGACGTCTTCAGGAAAGCCTTGAAGGGCTTTCAGAGAATCGCCCACCCAGATCATCGGCTTCGGCCCGGATTGCGTTCCCGAAAGCATCCAATTTGATGATATGTCAATTCGGGCATAACGGCAATTGAAATCGACGACATCAAGCCCTGATTTGCACAGGTCGACCTTAGTACAACGGCTACATGCTCCGAACGCTGAGTGTTTTCTTCGACCTTATCCCCTGCATTTTTCGCTCTCGCCGGTCACTGCTTCTGCAAGTCCTCGCTCTTCGCCAGCAACTCGCCATGCTCGAACGACGACATCCGCAGCCCAGATTCAGGGCAGCGGATCGGCTCTTCTGGGTTCTGCTTCGGCGGCTCTGGCCGGATTGGAAGCGGTCGTTGATCCTCGTTCAGCCCGAGACGGTGGTCCGCTGGCATCGCGCGCGGGGTCAAGTGCTATTGGTCCTGGATCTCGCGACGCAAAGGCCGCACCGGAAGAAAGTGCGTGAGCAGGGAATTGCGCGATCTAATCTTCCGCATGATGGCGGAGAACCAGACCTGGAGCGCGCCTCGCATTCACGGCGAACTCAGGATGCTGGGCGTCGACATCTCGGAGCGGACGGTACTGCGTTGGATGCGGAAGGCGCCGAGGAACCCGGAGCCGGCGAGACGCTGGGCGGCATTCCTGAACAACCACCGCGAGGCCATCGCCGCGTTGACTTCTTCACCGTGCCAACGCTGACCTTTGGGATGATCTACTGCTTCTTCGTGATCTCGCATGACCGGAGGCGCATTCTACAGTGCAATGTGACGCGGCATCCGACTGCGGCCTGGGTATCGCAGCAGCTGCGAGAAGCTCCCAGACAATACGGCCCCGAAGTACCTGATCTTCGATCATGCGACGAACTTCAGTGAGGAGGTCGTCAGGACGATCAAGAGCTTCGGTATCGAGCCCAAGCGCACCAGCTTTCGCAGCCCGTGGCAGAACGGCGTCGCCGAGCGTTTTGTTGGAAGTTGCCGACGGGACCTGCTTGATCATGTCATCGTGCTCAATGAGCGGCATCTCAAGCGGCTGATGACCGAGTACGTACGCTACTACCACGACGACCGGACGCATCTCGGGTTGGCGAAGCAGACACCGATGGGACGAAAGGCTGTCCGGGGGACACCTGCTGGAACACAGCTAGTTGCGATACCTCGTCTAGGCGGCGTACACCATCGCTACGAACTCGCCGCCTGAAGCGCTCGCGATTTGCGGCTAGCATCCGTGGAAAAGTGCCGGGAGAGTTGCGCCTGGCGAGTGCTCTGGATTGGCGATGGCTGTTTTCTGCTCCCTGACGCGCATCCATAGCGTTTCGTCGCCTAATCCCACGGCAAACCCTCGGGTTCGACCGTCTCCTGGGCTCAGGTTTGTGTCCGGATGTAATTTTGGCTAGGGACAGGATAAGATCGCGATGGTCCTGTTCGACCGGAGAGATCGTTCAATCCCTGTCGCATGGCGTGTGAGGATGCGATTCGTGGACGTACCAGGCAGCTTGTTCTTTACGTCTTGCACCCCCGAATTTGTAATTCGCATAAATGGGATATTCCTAAAATAGAACGCGAATCTGAGGAACTATGGAGATGGCAGAGGAGCTTACGCGCAGGTCTGTACTAGGTGCGCTGGGAGCCGGCGTGGCGGAGTTACTGCTGCACCGGCAGATTCAGGCCGCGATGCTGACGGCAGTGACAGGAGAACCGGGCAAACTGGACCTCCGGGTGAGTTCTCTTTCCCCGCGAGTATTGCAGATTGCGATCGCGCCCGCCATTGCGCCAGCACCCGTGCTCGAACTGGGTGTAGTGAGGCAGCCACACGCAGTTGTACTCGAAACCGAAGCAGCCGAAGGGACGGTAACCTGGGGAATTTATCGCGTTCGCCTCGAGGAAAATCCACTGCGATTGACTGTGACCGACGCCACAGGTCAGGTGCGGCAGATGATCCAGATCGATACAGACAGCACTACAGTACGGTTCGATCTGGGTGATGGGCCGCTCTTCGGCCTGGGCCAGGGAATGCCGGAGTGGGACCTACGAGGCACCAAAGATGCGATGCGCAATGGACAAGGCACGCCGACTCTCCTGACGGCGGGATCGCGGGTGCCGATCCCTTGGGTCGTGAGTCCGCAAGGATGGGGCGTATTCGTAGGGCAACCCTTCGGCACCGTAGATTTGAGCGGAAAGATGGGAGCGGTGCAATCGCCCGTGGCAAGTTCGACAAAGAACATCTTCCTGGTGCTGGGCGAAACTCCTGCGGAGGTGCTGCGCGGCTATGCGGAACTCACCGGGTTTCCGCATCTGCCGCCGTTGTGGTCGCTGGGCTATATGCAGTCGCACCGCACACTGGCGAGCCGCGAAGAGGTATTGGGAATTGGAAAGACCTTTCGCGAGAAGAAACTGCCATGCGATGCGCTGATCTATCTGGGAACCGGATTTTGTCCTTCGGGATGGAACACCGGGCACGGCGCTTTTACTTTCAACAGGAGTGTCTTTCCTGATCCGGCAGCTATGCTTCATGAATTCCACGAGATGAACCTGAAGGTGGTGCTGCATACGGTCCCGCCCTATGACTTTCATGGCAAGGTGACAGATGCGGGGATCGACGCACTGGACCCGAGTGACGCTGCACCCTACTGGCAGCAACATGCACCCGCGATGGAGGCCGGAGTGGACGGCTGGTGGCCGGATGAAGGCGATTTATTGCCGGTCGAGTCGAGGCTGCATCGCAACCAGATGTACTGGGATGGGCCGTTGAAGGTGCATCCTGACCGCAGGCCATTTGCGCTGCATCGCAATGGCTATGCAGGACTACAGCGGTATGGTTGGCTTTGGTCTGGCGACGTGGACTCAACGTGGAAGTCGCTTCGAGGGCAGGTGCAGACGGGAATTGCCGTAGGCGCGAGCGGAATTTCTTATTGGGGCACGGATACGGGTGGATTTGTCGTTAGAAGGGAGTACACGCCAGAGCTCTATCTGCGATGGTTCCAGTTCAGCGCGTTCTGCCCGCTCTTCCGTTCCCATGGGCGAGCTTGGAAGCTGCATCTGCCGTGGGGATGGAACACCGGCGAGACCGGTCCCATGGAGGGAGCGGAATCGATCCGCGGATGGCCGCCGCCGGAAGATTTGCACAACGCTGAGGTAGAGGTTATCTGCAAGAAGTATCTGGAGCTGCGTTACCAGATGCTCCCGTATGTGTACTCGACAGCGGCTCAGTCCCATCGGACAGGAATGCCAATGATGCGTGCCTTGTGGACGGAATGGCCCAAGGATGCAAAGGCGGTCGCAACATCGGATACGTTCCTCTGGGGAGACGCGCTGCTGGTTGCGCCGGTCGTCGAGCAGGGAGCGGTGAACCGTATGCTTTACCTGCCGGGAGGAACGTGGTGGGACTTCTGGAGCAACTCAAAGACGAGCGGGGGCGCTGAGGTGACCCGTGAGGTCGACTTGGCCACGATTCCGCTTTATGTAAGGGCTGGATCGATAATGCCGATGGGGCCAGTGCGTCAATACTCTTCCGAGCCAAGCGATGAGCCCGTGACGCTACGGGTGTACCCAGGCGCAGATGGCGAGTTTGACTGGTACCAAGACGATGAAAGCAGCTTCCGTTATCAGCGGGGGGAGTTTGCGCAGGTGAGATGTGCGTGGAACGATCAGGCGCGCGAACTGACGTTGACTCGTATTGCCGGATTGCTCCAGATCGCCGGAGGAAAAGTTCGCGTGAAGACCATGGATACAGGCGCTGAAAAGACAGTACTATTCTCTGTGCGAACGATGAGCATCACGATGGTCTAGCCTTGGCGCTCGTCCAAAGCCAACTGGGTTGTCCTTCGCCAAAATTGTGTCTGAGCATAGAAATCTGCGGGTTACGCTGATGCCTTGAGAGGGGGCAAGACTGAGGGCGGACAGCCCTAGCCCCTGATTTGCACATGTAGTTCCTTGCTACAACCGGCAGATGCTCCGATTATTGAGATTGTTCTTCGGACTTGTCGTCCGCACCGTGTGTTCTCGTCGCAGATTGTTGCTTGAGAATCTGGCCCTGCGGCAGCAGCTTGCTGCTTTACAAAGAAGGCGTCCGCTGCCCCGGTTCAGGGTAGTGGATCGGTTGTTCTGGATAGCTCTAGGGCGACTCTGGCCGGGCTGGAAGCAGGCATTGATTCTTGTCCGGCCTGAGACGGTCGTCCGCTGGCATCGGGCAGGCTTCAAAGGTTATTGGTCATGGATCTCGCGACGCAAATGCCGCGCTGGAAGGAAGTGCGTGAGCAGGGAACTGCGGGAATTGATCTTCCGCATGGTGGCTGAGAATCCTACCTGGGGAGCGCCGAGGATTCACGGTGAGCTGATGATGCTCGGCTTCGATATCTCCGAACGGACCGTGCTGCGCTGGATGCGCAAGGCGCCGAGAGGGCCGGAGCCAGCAAAGCGATGGGCAGCGTTTCTAGCCAACCATCGTGAAGCCATCGCCGCGATGGACTTCTTTGCCGTACCGACGCTGACCTTTGGGATGATCTACTGCTTCTTCGTGATCTCGCACGACCGAAGGCGCATCCTACACTGCGACGGGACTAAGCATCCGACGAGCGCTTGGGTGACGCAGCAACTGCGTGAGGCGTTTCCATTCGACGCCGGATCAAAATATCTGATCTTTGACAACGGCTCCAACTTCAACACGGATGCTGTACAGACGATCCAGAGCTTCGGCATTATGCCCAAACGGACCAGCTTCCGCAGTCCGTGGCAGAACGGCATCGCAGAACGCTTCGTGGGAAGCTGTCGCAGAGACCTGCTCGATCACGTCATCGTCCTCAACGAGCGGCATCTCAAGCGGCTGATGACTGAGTACATTCGCTACTACCATGATGACCGGACGCACCTTGGTTTGGCGAAGCAGACTCCAGCAAGCCGATCAACGCTTCCTGTCGGCGGCAATGGCAGCAAGATCGTCTCCATGCCTCGGCTAGGCGGCCTGCACCATCGTTACGACCTTGCCGCCTAAATGGTCAGCAGGAACTTCGCACGAAACCTGTGGAAAGAAGTAGGAGAGCCGTGTCTAGAAATAGCCTGGCTGGCCATCCCCACGTCTTTGGCAGGCTGCCATATGAATTCTCAACCATGAAAAACCAGATGTTCGACGCTTTCGTATATCAATTTTGTGCCGGATCGCATTTTGGCGAGGGACACCGGTTCCGGCCACGCGGGCGCAGGCCCAGTTGACGCTTCCACCTGTAGAGAACAGTGCGGTGCACTCCCAGTTCGCGGGCAAGTTGGCAGACGTTGTCGCCCAGCTTCATCCGCCGGATCGCCCGCTCCTGAAATTCCCTTGAGTACCTCTGCGGCTTGGACATCGACCCTCTCCATTCCATGAAAAGTGTCGCACTCCAATCTGTCTCATTTTGGGGGAGCAGTCCAGCTCTCACCGTCTCAAAATCGCCTACATCGGAAATGCACCGACACCAGATGCTCTAGCCCTAGTGGCTGCATCTGCTTGGATCATAAAGGTTTGGTATGGTGCGCCCGGAGCGATTCGAACGCCCGACCTACTGGTTCGTAGCCAGTTGCTCTATCCAGCTGAGCTACGGGCGCACATTGAGTCTCGCGGTGAATCCGCTTGACTGGGATGATCCAAGGATAGTGGATTCCGTTGTTCGAAGCAACCTCATGCAATCGACTGGTAGTGGCTCAGTTTGAATTAAATTCCCCAGCGGCTGAAGCCGCATTTCAGAAGAGGGCCGTTACGGCGTGGCTACGCCCTGCAGAATAAATTCAAACTGCACCATTCACCCATCGGATGAGCAATCGTGGCTGCGGGTGGGCTGTTTTGTGGCCAAGGAGGGGTTCAGGAGACAAAGGCAACGATTCCAGAGCTGTAAGCGGTCAGCTATAAGCTATCAGCAAAGTCAAAAGCCAAGGCAAAGAGCTATTGCGGTCCTGCTGCGGACTGCAGTTCGTCCGACGAGGATGCAGGCGGCGCGGTAGCGGCCTGGGTGTTGCTGTTGAGGCTGGAGGCGGCGGAGCCGGCGAGGCGGACGATGCGGTCGGGCCAGAGGCCGAGCAGGAGTGTGGCGGCGGCAGCGAGGAGCAGGGCGAGCGCAGCGGGCGTGCGGACGGCGACGGCAAATGCGCCTTCTTGCGTGGAGATGGGTGCGGGTGCGATGTTCACGCCGGAGATGGCGGTGACGCTGGCGGAGGATTCGGTCGCGAAGGTTTGACGGCGGGAATAGACCGCGCTGAGCAAGCGGAGGTAGTAGAAGCAGGCGACGCCGCTGTTGAGCAGGCCAACGACGGCGAGGCCGGTGCGCCCTGCTCCAATGACGGCGGTGAAGACGTAGAACTTGCCGAAGAAGCCTCCGGTGAAGGGAATCCCGATGAGCGAGAGGAGGAAGAGTGCGAGCATGGCCGAGAGGACGGGGTGGGCAGAGGGGCCGGATGCGAGACCGCGGTAGTCGTCGATGGTGCGGATCTCTTCGTTGAAGCCTGAGACCTGGGTGATGACGATGAAGGCGCCGACATTCATTGCGGCGTATGAGGCGGTGTAGAAACAGGCTGCGGCGATGCCTGTCTGCGGAAGAGCGGTGAAGGCGGCGAGCAGATAACCGGCGTGCGCGATGCTGGAATAAGCGAGCATGCGCTTGACGTCAGTCTGCTTGAGCGCGCCGAGATTGCCGATGGTCATGGAGAGCGCGGCGATCACCCAGATGAGGATCGACCAGCGATGTTGCATCCTGGGGAATCCCGAAAAGAGGATGCGGAGGAGGACGGCGAAGGCGGCGGCCTTGGGAGCGGTGGACATGAAGCCGACCACAGGAGCGGGCGCGCCCTGATAGACGTCCGGCGTCCAGACGTGGAAAGGGGCCGCAGAGACCTTGAAGCCGAGGCCGACGATCATGAGGCCAAGCGCAAGGAACGCCATGGTGGGCGTGGCGGTTGCGGTAAGGCCCGTGGCGATGGCCGGGATGCTGGTGGAGCCGGTAGATCCGAACGCGAGCGCTATGCCATAGAGAAAGAACGCTGTGGCAAACGAGCCGAGGAGGAAGTATTTGATGGCGGACTCTGAGGCGGCTGCTTTGGATTTGCGGAAGCCGGCCATGATGTAGGTGGAGATGGACGAGATTTCGAGGCCTACGAATACCATCAACAAGTCGACAGAGCAGGTCATCAACATCATGCCGACAGATCCGAAGAGGATGAGGGCGTAGTACTCGCCTTCGTGGGAGGCGTGCGAGTCGAAGTAATCGAGCGAGGCGAGGAGGGTGACGAGGGTGATGGCGGCGATGAGGAGATGGAAGAAGACGCTGAACGAGTCAACCTGAATCGTCCCGCTGAAGGCAGTGAGGACGGGACGGTGAAGTTGCCCGTAGCTGGCGATGCCGGCGAGTGCTGTGGCGAGGATGGCGAGCCAGCCGAGCGGCTTACGCGAAGTGCCGGTCTTGAGGACAGCTTCGACGAGCATGAGCAGGATGCCGGCGACGGTGAGGATGTATTCGGGCAGCAGCGCGAGGACCTGCGGAGGGAGAGAGTTCACTGGGTTCCTCCGGGAATCGTTTGTGCGGAGGCGGTGGTGGCGGCCGGTACGGGTGCCGGCGTTGGCGCTGAGCTAAGAGCGGTGACGGCCGGGCCGATCGCGCGAGTCCAGTAAGGCGAGGCGAGGCCCATGACGAGGAAGAGGAGGGCGAGAGGCCAGAGGGCGAGGTGCTCGCGGGCGTCGAGGTCGCGCGGAGTGGTGCTGGCCGGCGCGGGGCCGAGATCGGCATAGAAGACGCGCTGGATCATGGTGAGCATGTAGGCGGCGCTGAGGATGACGCCGGTGGTGGCGAGGGCGGTCCAGAGATGATGGTGCGCGATGGAGGCCTGCATCCCGCCGGAGAGGATGAGGAACTCTCCGACGAAGCTGGAGAGCATGGGAAGGCCGACGAGGGTGAGGCCGGTGATGACGAACATGGTGACGATCCAGGGGACCTGAACGGCGAGGCCGCCGTAGTCGCGCATGTCGTAGGTGCGGTAGCGCTCATAGAGTAGGCCGAGGAGCATGAAGAGCGCGGCCCCGGCGAGGGATTCGTTGAGGAT
>Ga0209483_1000790_pt1 | contig 25851 bp, 19 predicted proteins | sample NGEPerA_FD_184508 | JGI IMG/M metagenome (GOLD analysis project Ga0209483, IMG submission 184508) | Arctic peat soil microbial communities from the Barrow Environmental Observatory site, Barrow, Alaska, USA - NGEE PermafrostL2-A... | ecosystem: Environmental > Terrestrial > Soil > Wetlands >... | reverse complement strand
GTATTCGACATACGCCAGCCTGCGCAACCACGCGAAATCGCCTATTACGTGCCGCCGGCAGTGACTTCGCCGAGCCCAGGTTCGCTCAACAATGCGACGGCGGCAAGGGGACGTCCGGACCATTGCTCGGCGCAGGCACATTTCGACCCAAAGTCCGGGACGTTGATGACGACCTGCCAGGACAATGGATTTCTTGTGTTGAGATTCGCCAAGGGAACGTGGCCACTGTCACCGTGACGCGCGTTCTTATCCCGAAGTAGTTCCTTCACCAACAAAACTTCTGATTTTCATCGAAGGAGTGGGAGTGGGCGATTCAAGCCAGCTCTGCTCGTCAACACGGTGCAAGGCTGTGAGCGGCGACCTCATTGTCCAATAGCCGCGGCACACCACTCTTGGGTCCGCCTGTAGTGCGTGTGCACCCCAGTCGATCCCTTTATTTTGCCGCTACGCCAACCTTTGTACGGCGCAATTAAATCCATGCCAAGGTAGGAATCGTCGGATGACTCGCGGAACTGCCGGGCCCGTTCACGATGTGGCATACGAATTGCTACTACTTTCGTGGCCGCGGTAAAGGGAGTCGTGACGTGCGCAAGCAAGCCAGGAGGACATAGCGCCCGCCTGGTTCGTTGCTCGTGCGGCGCTTCCTTCGATTGCCGCAAATGGAATCGCGTCGTAATCGTTGCGCGAACAGCCGTCAAAAGGCGCAGTTTTCCGCAGCGGCGCATTACGGCATACATTGACATATCTCAGCACATCGAGCATCCGAGTCGCGCATCATGCAAAACCCGATCAAGATACTGCTGGCCGAAGATTCGCCGATCGACGCGGAACTCGCGACCAGGGGTTTGGTGAACGCCGGCCTGCAAAACACCATCATGCGCGTGGACACCGAGGCGGCCTTTCTCGCGCAGCTCGCCTCGTTTGCGCCGGACATCATCCTGTCCGACTACTCGATGCCGAACTTCGCCGGATCCGATGCGCTGGCACTGGCGCGCACGCATGCTCCCGAAATTCCGTTCATCTTCCTGTCGGGGACGATCGGCGAGGAAATCGCGATCGAGTCGTTGCGCAGCGGTGCCGTCGACTACATCCTGAAGAACAACATGGGGCGTCTTGCAACCGCCATCGAACGCGCGCTGCGAGACAGCCGCGAGCGCGCAAAAAAGCACGATGCCGAGCGCGAGCTGCAGGAAATCCAGGAGCGCTTCGCGCTGTTCATGCAGCATTTGCCGGGACCGGCGTTCATCAAGGATCTCGATGGGCGATTGCAGTTCGTCAATCGTGCGTTCGAGAAGATGGCGAATCTCACGAGCGAAGAACTCATCGGCCGCAAGAACCGCGAGATCTGGCCACAGTCGGCCGTAATCTACGATGCGAACGACGCGTGGGTCGTGCAGCACAATCATGCACTTCAGGCATTCGAGACGGTAGCTGCACCCGACGGCAATCACTGTTACCTGGTGCACAAGTTCCCGATTCCCGACGGCGAGGGTCAGCCGGCGCTCATCGGCGGCGCCGCAGTCGACTTTACCGAACGACTCGAGGCCGAGCAAAAGCTCGCACGCCTGAGTCGCATCCACATGGTCCTCAGTGGAATCAACTCGACCATAGTACGCGTCCGGGACCGGAGTGAATTGTTGCATGAGGCCTGTAGGATCGCTGTCGAAGACGGCGGCTTCAAGCTCGCCTGGATCGGACTGCTGGACCCGGCCACCTCGCAGCTGCAGGTGGCGGCCTCGAACGGTCTCGATGCGGGATCGAGCATCCAGATCCTTGCGCATGCAGAGGGCATGCAGGGTCGTGGCGTCACCGCCCGCGCGATCCGTGAAGGCTTGCCGCTCGTCATCGATGACATCGGCTCCGACGAATCGATCGCCGTGATGCCGCCGTTACCCGGAACGATCGCTGCGGCGGCATTGCCGCTTCCGGTCAACGGCGTGGTCAGTGGAGTGATCGTCCTCTATGCGGGTGGAACGCACGTCTTCGACGAGGATGAAATGAAATTGTTGTCGGAGCTTGCCGGCGATATTTCCTATGCGCTCGAGTACATCGAGAAGAACGAACGCCTGGACTATGTCGCCTACTACGACCCGTTGACCGACCTGCCGAATCGCAGCCTCTTCGCAGATCGGGTCAGCCAATTGATCCATACCCATCACGATGCGCACCAGCGCATCGCCGTGATCCTGCTCGATCTCGAGAGGTTCTCGCTCGTCAACGACTCGCTTGGACGACAGGCCGGCGACATGTTGCTGAAGCTTGTCGGCAAGCGTCTTCGCGACACCGTGCAGGAAAATGCAAGTGTCGCGCGCTTCGGCGCCGATACGTTCGCTATCAGCCTGTCGGAGTTCAGGGAACACGCCGACGTCGCACGACTTCTCGGCGAAAGGATCGCGGGCGCGCTGAGCGATCCGTTCAGCGTGGGGACACAGGACCTCAGGCTCGCGTTCAAGTGTGGCGTGGCCATTTTCCCGGGCGACGGCGCCGACGCCGAGTCGCTGCTGAAAAATGCGGAATCCGCGCTCAAGAATGCCAAGGCGTCCGGCGATCGGTACCTGTTCTACGCGTCGGCGATGAACGCCAGCGTCGCCGGTGTGCTGCATATCGAGAACCGGTTGCGCATCGCGGTCGCCGAACAGCAATTCGTCCTTCATTACCAGCCGAAGATCGACCTGGCTACAGGCCGCATCGAGGGACTCGAAGCACTCATCCGCTGGAACAGCCCCGAAACGGGACTCGTTTCGCCGATGCAGTTCGTGCCCGTCCTCGAGGAGACCGGCATGATCGTCGACGTCGGACTCTGGGTGCTGCGCCAGGCGTCCGCCGACCAGCAGCGCTGGATTGCCGACGGCTATGCCGTGCCACGCGTCTCGGTCAACGTGTCCGCGATACAGCTCCGGCAAAAGGACTTCGTCCCCAGCGCGCTTGCCGCGATCGCCCAGGCCGGTGGGAATCCCGCCGACATCGACCTGGAAATCACCGAAAGCGTCATCATGGAGAACATCGCCCAGTACGTTCCGAAGCTGCAGGAATGTCGCGATGCGGGGATGGGCGTCGAAATCGACGACTTCGGCACCGGCTACTCCTCATTGGCCTATATCGGCCGGTTGCCGTTGAGCGCGGTCAAGATCGACCGTTCCTTCATCAGCGCGATGACCGAGGGCGACGACAATGTATCCATTGTCTCGACCATCATTTCGCTGGCGCACCAACTGAAGCTGCGCGTCATCGCGGAAGGCGTCGAGACCACCGCGCAGCAGGACCTGCTCGGGTCGCTGCAATGCGATATCGTCCAGGGCTACCTAATCAGCCGACCCGTTCCGGCGGATGCGATCGCGCGCTTCCTCCTGCCCGGCGAACGCGCGGCCCGATATCATTGAGTCGTCAACCGGCTCCGCATCGGTGATAGCCCACGCGTGGAACTGTCGCTGGCAGGGCAGAATCTGTTCGGCACCGAGCACGTCGAATTCGGGCCCGGCGCGGCCGCAAGCGTGATCACGCGCTCGATCTTCCTCAACCTGTTGTGGCGTGTATAAGTGCGTATCTGGGCCCGAATCGACGTGAAAGACCCGGTCGGCAAGACCGGCGGCTTCAGGATCGCGCTGTCGCCGTTACTGCTGATGGGGTGCTGGCTTCTTCTGGGCCTCAGTGCCTCGTCGGCGATCGCGCAATCGGATATCGATGCGGCGACGGCCGAACGGCGGATCAAGGCGGCGTTCATCTACAAGTTCGCAGGCTACGTCGCGTGGCCGGACAAGACGTTCGCGAGCGCCGACGTACCGATCGTCATCGGCGTGGAGGGTGACGACCGCCTCTCCGATGAATTGATCAGGATCGTGGCTGGTCGTGTCGCCGCCGGCCGTCCGTTGGTGGTCCGCAAGCTCAAGAAGGAGGCGATTCCGGGGGGCTTGCAGGTTTTGTTCGCCGCCGATGACGATGAAGCACGGCATGGCGCCGGCAGCGCATCTGCCCAGCACATGCTCGTGGTCACCGATTCACCCGGCGCGCTTGCTCGCGGGAGCACGATCAATTTCGTCGTCGTGGATGGGCACATCCGGTTCGAAGTCTCGCTCGCGGATGCCGAGCGACGCGGCCTCAAGCTCAGCTCGCGGATGCTGGTCGTGGCGGAAGACGTCTTGCCCGGGACGCAATGACCGTGTTGATCCGCACGCACTCGATTCGATACAAGCTGCTGCTTGTCGTGCTGGCAACGACGCTGACGGCGTTGCTGGTGGTCGCGGCGGCGATGGTGCTCTATGACGCACGGACTTACCAGAGGTCGTGGGTCGGCGATCTCATGACACAGGCCGATATTCTCGGACTGACGAGCAACGCCGCGCTATCCTTCGATGACCACAAGGCTGCGATCGAGAATCTCGCGGTGCTCAAGTTGCGTCCGCAAATCTCCAGCGCGGCGCTTTACACCGCGCGGGGAGCACTGTTCGCGAGCTATTCGCGCGATGAGGCGAGCGACCCGCTGATCCCGAAATTTCCCGGGACCGACGGGTTCCAGATCCACGGTGAAGAAATCGTGGTGTTCAAGCGCATCATCGACGACAAGGAAATCATCGGCACCGTGTACCTGCGCGCACGGTATGAGCTTTTCGAGCGTGTCAGGAGCTATGTTTCCATCCTGGCGGCGGTGATGGTCTTCAGCCTGCTGGTTGCGTTGCTGCTGTCCTCGTGGCTCAACTCGGTCGTCACCAAGCCGATCCTCGCCATCAGCGACCTGACACGCAAGGTGATGGAGACGCGGGATTTCACTTTGCGGGCGAGCAAGACGACCGAGGACGAGATCGGGTACCTGGCGGAGGGTTTCAACGACATGCTGGCGGAGATCGGCCGACGCGAGAAGGTGATGGAAGATGCCAACCAGTCGCTGGCGCACCAGGTCGAGGAACGGCTCGTCGCCGAAAAGGCGCTTCGCGTCAGCGAGCAACGAAACAGCACACTGATCGCGGCGATGACGTCGGTCGTGTGGACGACCGACGCGAAAGGCCGCTTCGCGGGTCGGCAGGACTCGTGGGGCGCCTATACGGGCCAGCACTACGACGAATACGCGGGTCTCGGCTGGCGCACGGTAATCCACGGAGACGACCGCGTGGCGCTCGAGTTGGCGTTCGCGCGTGGGGTAGTGGAGTGCAAGACGTTCGACGTCGAGTTGCGCATCTGGCATGCTCCGTCGAACGTTTACCGCTACGCGAGCTTGCGCGTCGTGCCTTTGCTGGCAGCCGACGGGGTCGTGGGCGAATGGATCGGAACGATCACCGACATCAACGACCAACGTGTTGCGGAACTGGAGCTTCATCGGCTGAATACCGAGCTTGAGGTCAGGGTCGCGCAACGCACTTCCGAATTGCAGGCCGCCAACAAGGAAATGGAAACATTCAGCTATTCAGTCTCGCACGATCTTCGCGCACCAGTGCGCGCCATTGCCGGCTTTTCGCGGATGCTGAGCGAGGACCATGCGGCGCAACTCGGGCCGGAGGGATTGCGCAAGCTGGATATCGTGCAAAGCGAAGCAAAGCGCATGGGCAGTCTCATCGACGACCTGCTCACGTTTTCCAGGCTGGGGCGCAAGCCGCTCGAGCATGTGGAACTCGACATGGAACAGATGGTGCGCACGCTGGTCGATCGGGCGCAGGCGCAGCACGACGGGCCCACTGCCGACGTGCGCATCGGTCATTTGCCGCACGCACACGGCGACCGTTCATTGCTCGAGCAGGTGTGGGCGAATCTCATTTCCAACGCCCTCAAGTACTCGAGCAAGCGCGAGCATCCGGTGATCGAGATCGCCGCGATCAGCGAAGAGAACGATCACGTGTACTTCGTTCGCGACAACGGCGCCGGCTTCGATTCCCGCTACAAGGCGAAGCTCTTCGGCGTGTTCCAGCGTCTGCACGACAGCACGGAATTTACCGGAACCGGCGTAGGCTTGGCATTGGTGCACCGGATCGTCACACGTCACGGCGGGCGCGTGTGGGCGGACGGCGAGCCGGACAAGGGCGCGACTTTCTATTTCACTTTACCCAAGGGACCTCCAGATGATGGAAGTTGAGCAGGTCGAAATTCTCCTCGTCGAGGACAGCGCGCTGGATGCCGAGCTGACGATGCGCGGGCTCAAGGAGGACAAGGTCGCGAACAACGTCGTGTGGCTGAAGGATGGCCAGCAGGCGCTGGACTACCTCTTCCGGCAGGGGGACTACATCAATCGCACCGAGCCGAATCCGAAGCTGATCCTGCTCGATTTGAAGATGCCCCGCGTCGATGGGATCGAAGTGCTTCGCGCAATCAAGGCGAACGAAGCCACGAGGAACATTCCCGTGGTCGTCATGACTTCGTCCCAGGAGGAGAGCGATATCGCGACGACATACGGGCTCGGCGTCAACAGCTACGTGGTGAAGCCGATCGACTTCGACGCGCTCTGCAACGTCGCCCGAAGCGCCGGCTTCTACTGGCTCGCGATCAATCGGGCAGCATCACGCTGACAGAAGGCGCGCTCGACACGGTTCCGGGTCCGTTCGCGGCCACGCGAGCCGCGCGTCGAACGCCGTGTACGCGGGAACGATCGGGTCGGGTAGCGCGGCGACATGACGAATGGCGAGATCCAGGCTGACATCGTGCGGCAAGTCCATCGACGAACCCAACGCCCACTGATTGTCCGGATCGTTTCCGGCCGCAGGGCGCGCGTTGCTCTGCACGGTACGGACTTCCTCCGGATGCCACGTTGGTTAACTTGTGTTCTCACCGTCGTCGCATGTCCGACGCCCCCTCGCCTCTCGAGTGCAAATGAAATCCGCAAGCGATAAGCGCACAGTTCCGATGCGCGGAGGTCGCGTCCGCCCGAACTATCGCTTGGCAAGTCCCGACAATTAAGCTCATTCGGCCGTCGAATTGAAAGGGTTCAAGGCAATACCGTGATATCGGACGGCATCGGATATGGCTAAAGGGCGGCATATGTCGACGATCGAAACGCTGCATGTAATATCCGGCTTTCCGGAGGTTACAATGAGGCGATGCGGAATAGGCCGGTGCCGGACCGGACGGCGCCCGGGCGCTCGTCCTGCAGACTTCGTTGCGGGTGAAACGCCGCGCCACCGTCTACGGTAGCGCCGCTCTGCAAGGTCGTGCGAGTCGCTGATGCTGCCCAATCCAAGCGAAAATGCCGACGCGCTACAGAGCCCCGCCAGCCGCCTGCGGACCTTGCTCGAAGTCAACCAGCAGTTCGCGAGGGCCGACGATCCACGCAACATGATCGCTGAGTTCTGCCAAGCTTTGCGCGAGCTCGCGGGGGCCAAGCATGCGCTGCTCGTGATTGGCGAATCTGCAACCGGGCACGCGGACGATTGGGCCACCAGCGGGATCGATGCCGCAACGGTCGCGAGCATGGGTGTGCCCCTGCTGCATCTGGCGTTCGCCGGCGAAACGCTGCGCACCCGCAAATCGGCACGTGTATCGAATCCGCCAGGCGATCCAGCGATGGTCGGCTTTCCTGCCACCCATCCGCCAGTACACGCGTTGATGGTCGTGCCGATCGTATCGAGACAGCGCGCCTACGGCTGGATTGGCGTCAGCAACAAGGTGGATGGCGGACATTTCAACGACGACGATGAAAGTCTGCTTGTGCTGCTGTGCGGTCAGCTCGGCCGCGCATACGACTATCACCGGCTCGTGGCTGAGGACCCTCCCGAACGCGCCCGCGTCCCCGGACGGGCCAGCGAGAACCCCGTGAGAACTCGCGAGTCGCGCGAGCCGGAAAAGATCGCACTGGAACACGAATTGCTCGAAGCGATCAACTTGGCGCAGTTCGTCCTGCACTACCAGCCGAAGGTCGAGCTCAGCACTGGCCAGATCGTCGGCAGCGAAGCGTTGCTGCGATGGCAGCATCCACAGCGCGGCCTGCTGATGCCGGGGCAATTCCTCGCCGTTGCAGAGGACAGCGATGTGATTCTCGGCATTGGCGAATGGGTGTTGCGCGCAGGATGCACGCAGACGGCCAAATGGCACGACGCCGGATTCCCCGCCATTTCGCTGTCGGTCAACCTGTCGGCGCGCCAGTTCAGGGACGATGCGCTGCAGCAGCGGGTTGCTGCGGTGCTGCGGGATACAGGACTTCATCCGCCATCGCTGGAACTCGAGCTGACCGAGAAGATCGTGATGCATGATGCCGCGCACTTCGTGGAAAGGCTGGACGCATTGAAGGTCCTCGGCGTAAAACTTTCACTCGACGATTTCGGCACCGGCTATTCGAACCTGAGCTACCTGAAGCGCTTTCCGCTCGATCGTCTGAAAGTCGACCAGTCATTCATCCGCGATGTCACCAACAACCCGGACGACGCCGCGATCGTTCGCGCCATCATCTCGCTGGGCCATAGCTTGGGGCTCGACATCGTTGCCGAGGGCGTGGAGACGGAGGCACAGGTCGAATGGTTGCGTCGCGAGCGCTGCGAGCAGATCCAGGGATACTTTTTCAGCCGGCCCGTGCCGGCCGCGCAATTCGAGCTGCTGCTGCAAGGCCGCAAAGGCTTGTCGTTTCGCGTTGCAGCCGCACCGGGCGAAGCCAAGACGCTGCTGATCGTCGATGACGAGCCCGGCATCCTCGCATCGCTGGTACGGTTGCTGCGCAAGGACGGCTATCGCATCCTGACGGCGCAATCCGCCAAGGAAGCACTGGATCTGCTGGCCCTCAATGTCGTCCAGGTGGTCGTCTCGGATCATCGGATGCCGGCGACTACCGGTGCGGAGTTCTTCGGCAAGGTCAAGACACTCTATCCCGATACCGTGCGAATCCTGTTCAGCGGCTACGTCGAGATCGAAGCGCTGACCGAGGCCGTCAATCGCGGTGCCGTCTATCGCTTCCTGCTCAAACCGTGGGACGACGAGGCGCTGCGCGAGAGCATTCGCCAGGCATTTCACCATTATTGGTTGACGCACAAGGACTCGGATCGCCCGCAGTCCGCGAGCGACACCTAGGCTGCTGCGTGCGTGCTCGATACGGGGAGCGCCTGGTTGATGGGCAGCCAGACGCAAAAGACGGTGCCCTCGCCGACGACGCTGCGCACCGTGATCTCGCCGCCATGATCCTTGACGATACCGTAGGCCAGCGCCAATCCGAGCCCCGTTCCCTTGCCGACCGGCTTGGTGGTGAAAAAGGGCTCGAAGATGCGGTTGAGGTTCGCCGGGTCGATCCCTTCGCCGGTATCCGTGAATTCCAGCCAGACGCGCCTGCCTTCGACACCTGTGCGGATGCCGATCGTCCCCTGCGTCCCGATGGCTTGCGCGGCATTGACGAGCAGGTTCATGAACACCTGGTTGAGCTGTGACGGCCGGCACTGGATCTCGGGTAACGCTCCGTACTGCTTGCGTACTTCGGCCTTGTACTTGATCTCGTTCCAGACGATGTTGAGCGTCGAATCGATTCCCACGTGCACATCAGCCGGCTGCCATGATTCGGCGTTGGTCGAACGCGAGTAGCCCTTGAGGTCGCTGATGATCTTCGAGACGCGTGCAATCCCGTCCTTCGACTGCGCCAGCAGCGAACGTACGTCGTCCCTGACGAAATCGAGGTCAGCTGCCCGCTTGGCAGCATCGATCCTCGTGCGCAGCGCCGGGTCGCTCACCGAAGCCTCCGCCGCCTCGTAGCAGGCGAGGACATCGAAAATGTCCGTCAGGTAGCGATCGAGCGTGCCAAAGTTCGACTGCACATATCCGATCGGATTATTGATCTCGTGCGCGACGCCGGAAGCAAGCTGTCCGATCGACGCCATTTTTTCCGACTGCAGCAACTGGTCCTGTGCCTGTTGCAATTGGCGATTCACGGAGGTGAGCTCGTCGTTGTGGCGCAACAGCGCCTGCTCGGCGCGCTTGCGCTCCGAGACGTCCTCCGTCATCGCGTAATAGCCAACTGCCGAGCCATCTTCCGCCAGCCGGGGTATCAGCGCGATCATCAGGTCGCGCACCCCGCCATCACCATCGCCGTGCTGGCGCTCATAGACCACTCGGCGTCCCGCAAGCACCTCTGCGATCACGCCTTCCATCGCAGCGAAGGGTGCAGAACCGAGCACGTCCGCGATTGCCCGGCCGTTGATGTCCTGGTCCGGCATTCCGATCAGGCGCAGGTACTGGCGATTGTGATAGCGATAGCGCATGTCGCGATCGATGTAGCAAAGGCCGGCCGGCAGGTTTTCGGCAACCAACCGGAGTTCGGCAGCACTCTCGCGTTGCGCCGCGGCGGCCTGCTGCCATTCGAGCGTGCGCTGCGCGACGCGACGCTCGAGGTCGTGCTGGTGCTCGAGAACGCGCGCATGGGCCGCACCGAGAGCGGCAGCCATCTGGTTGAATGCGATCGCGAGTGCGCCGATTTCGCCGCTCGATTTCGCGTCGAAACGTGTGTCGTACTCACCTTGCGCAATGGCTCGAGCACCTCGCGCGAGCTTGCGCAGGGGTGTTGCGATCGCGTACGCGAAGCGCAATCCGAGTGCGATCGCCAGCAACATGAATGCGACTCCTATCACCAGGACAATGTACGCAAACGTTCGCGCGCGCGCCAGCAACAGGTCGTGGACCTGCGTATATTCGACGACGAATGCGCCGACGATCGGACTCGCTTCACTCACCGGATTCTTCCGCAGCGCCAATACCAGCTGTTTCAATTCGGCCGGCGAGCCGTCGCGTACCTCGATGAAGGATCGCGTGCGTCCGTCTTCAAGCGTGAGCCTGACAACGTTGTTATGGACCAGCGGTATCGCCGATCCAATTTCGCCAGGGTCGGCACTGGCAACGACGCGGCGATGAGCGTCGATGACGAACGCGTCGCGCGCATGATTGGCGTGGAACATCGCAACTGCGCGCTGCAGGGCGGCTACGTTGGAAAGCGGCTCGTCACCGATCGTATTGATGATCGCGTTCGCGGCATTTTCTGTTTCCATCGTGGCGATCGCTTCGGTCGCGCCAAACTGCAGCGACAGGGCGACAGTGGCACAGCCCAGCGCAAGCAACGCGATTGCGAGATAGGATGCCAACAGCTTGTGGCGAATGCTTGGTCCGTGACGACCCGTTCGCGTAGAAGCAGTGGCGGGCGAGCGCGTGATCATTCGAGCTTGACGGGATGGATGTAGATCGTCAGCGGCTTGGCGTCCGACGCCATCTGAAAGTCGCGGATGCGCTGCACGACGCTTTCGTCCAGTATCCGGTCTGCCGTTAGCAGCAGAGTGCCGTCCAAGGTCACGAGATCGCGGCTCAGGACCATCCCTGCGACGAGATCGGATATCTCGATGCGCATGTCGAGGTGCGCAGGCGCATCTGCCGCGTCGAGCACGCTCATCAGCACGTCCACCACTTCCGGGTCATACAGCGTGCCGCGTCCCTGGGCGATGCGACCGCGCGCCGCGTTGGCCGGCATCCGATGCCGTGACAGCGTGCCAATTTGCGCGGCATCGTAGTCTTTGGCCACCGCCAATATGCGCGCGCCAAGCGGAATCGCGGTGCCCACAAGGCTTTGCGGATAGCCGCGACCGTCAAATCGTTCGCGATGCGCGCGAATGACTATCGATGCACCGCGCAGGCCTTCGAGCGGCATCAACGCCTGCTCGCTGCGAAGTGGGTACTTGTAGAATGCCAATGGCACGTTACCGTCGCTCGCGTCCCTTGCGAGGCGCAGTGTTGCGTCCGACAGCCCGATCTTGCCGATGTCGTGCAACAGTCCAGCCAGAAACAGGTCCTGCGCATCGCGCGCTTCGATGCCCATCCGGTCGCCGATCTTGCGCACCAGGTCGGTGACGCGCCGCGAATGCCCCGCGAATTCAGCCTCGCGCATCTCGATCAGCGTGGAAAAGACCTTGAGCGAAGTGAGGAAATTCGCCTTCAGCTTGTCATTCGATACGGCGAGTGCGTCGATGGCTTCCTGCAATTCCACCGTACGCTCCGAGACCTTTTGCTCGAGCGTGGCATTGAGTTCCTTCAGCTCACCGTTCTGCTTGCGTGCCAGCGCCTCTAGGCGGCGCTTGTGGCGCTCCAGCGATTTGCGCTCGAGTGCCTGGCGCACGATCAGCAGCAGCTCGCCTTCGTCCCAGGGCTTGCCGATGTAGCGGTGGATCTCGCCACGGTTGATCGCTCCGATCGTCGCGTCGATGTCGGAGTGTCCCGTCAGCAGCAGTCTCACCGTATCCGGCCATCGCGCGCGCACCTGCTCGAGCACCGCCGTCCCGTCCATGCCCGGCATCCGCATATCGGAAATGACGACATCGACGGGTTCGCGAGCCAGCATGCCCAATGCTTCGTGGCCAGAGATGGCCGTCGCGATCGCGTAGCCGTGCGGACGAAATACCCGGACCAGCGCCGCCAGGATGTTGGGTTCGTCATCTACGCAGAGGATTCGGTATGTGGCCATGACGAGCGTCGCTACGCGGTCTCGGGCAGTTTTGCGGGGCACGGCAGGAAAGACGTGCGCGAATCGGCGACAGTGCTCCTGAGCAACTATCGGCATGCAAGCGGCTTTCTAAAGGGTGCGTCCCGAACGCGGCGGTGCGCACAACACCGGCGCAGCGAATTTGCCAATTGCATGGCATGTGGATTGCTTGTAGGCTTCACGTGCGCACGCAAGGCGTCCCTGGGCGGGGCGGGATGACATCGAAGGTCATTTCATGACGCCGCTCGCGCTGGCGTTCAAATAACGTCCTCACTCGGACAAGGGGATTCGAGGCTGATCGGATTGAAAGAACTTGCTTGCGCGAGCTCGGCCGCATCCGCGCGAGCGCAGACGATCCCGCGATATCGCGGATCGCATTCAAGCACCCACCTATGAATCTCGTCATGCATGGGCAATTGCCATTCGGGCGCTCGAATTGGAGTCCCGGATATCGGGCACCCGATGGGGCCGCTCGCCGTACGGGACCGTCGCGTCCGCCGCGTCGATCTCGCCGCGAGGACGAGATGCCGATGGAACAAATCGATGCGCGCGGCTAGGGCGGCCGGCCGGTGGGTAGCGTATGCGAGCGTGGCCGCACTGGCTGTGGCGATGCAACCGGGCATCGCCTCGGGCGCGAATGTCATGACGGCGAGCGCGCAAGACGAACTCGCGGATCTCAGCCTCGAAGAGCTCAGCAACATCGAGATCACTTCGGTGTCACGGCATGCGGAACCCCTGTCGCAAGCAGCCGCATCCATTTTCGTGATCACCGCCGAGGACATCCGCCGCTCCGGTGCCAACAGCCTGCCTGAAGTGCTGCGTCTTGCACCCAACCTCCAGGTCGCTCGCGTCAACACCGGCCAGTACGCCATCAGCGCACGCGGTTTCAACAACGCCATCGGCAACAAGTTGCTGGTGCTGATCGATGGGCGCACCGTGTACACGCCGCTTTACTCCGGTGTCAACTGGGATTCGCAATTCGTGATGCTGGAGGACATCGAACGCATCGAAGTGATCAGCGGACCCGGTGGTACGCTGTGGGGCGCCAATGCCGTCAACGGCGTCATCAACGTGATCACGCGAGCTGCGCAAGACACGCAGGGATCGCTGGTGGTTGCCGGCGGCGGCAACAGGCAGAAGGATGCCGCCGCGCGCTATGGCGGCTCGCTGGGTCGCGACGGCAGCTATCGGATCTATGCGATGGGATCCGACCGCGACAATTCGCAGCTCACGGATGGCACTGCGGTGCCTGACGGCTGGCGCAGCGGGCAGATCGGCTTTCGCACCGACTGGAACAATGTCGATCACGTGCTGACGGTGCAAGGCGACGCCTATCAGGCGAAAGCGGACCCCGGTCCACTGGGATCGCCGACGACATCGGGCGCCAATCTGTTGGGCCGATGGACACGGCAGTTTGCAGACGGTTCGAATTACCACGTGCAAGCCTACTACGACCACACGGAGCGCGATGACCCGCTGTCGTTCGGCGACAAGATCGACACGCTCGACGTCGAGTTCCAGCACGCGTTCATGGCGTCTGCGCAGCACAGCATCCTGTGGGGCGGCGGCTATCGACATGCGCAGGACGACACGGAAACTCATTTCAACGCGTTGAACTTCCTGCCGATCGTCTTCAGTCCAGCCCATCGCGCGCTCGACTGGAGCAACCTTTTCGTGCAGGACGAAGTGTTGCTCAGGTCTGACGTCAAGCTGACGCTCGGCATCAAGGCCGAGACCAATCCCTACACAGGCGTGGAATATCTGCCGAGTGCGCGTCTGGCATGGACGCCGGGCGCAGACCAATTGGTATGGGGAGCGCTGTCACGCGCGGTACGCGCACCGGCACGACTCGACCGTGATCTCTACCTTTATCTGCAGTTGCCCAATACCCCTCTGATCCCGGTCATCAAAGGCGGGCCAGACTTCCAGTCCGAAGTCGCTTATGTGGCCGAAGCCGGGTATCGCGCCCAGCCGACGAGAGCGCTTTCGTATTCAATCACCGGGTTCTACAGCTTTTACGACAAGCTGCGAAGTGGCGAACCTGCACCGGCGGTCGTCCAGAACATGATGCAGGGGTCGACCTTCGGCGTCGAGGGTTGGGGAACATGGCAGGCGGCACCGGGCTGGCGATTGAGCGCGGGGATCGTGGCCATGCACGAAAACCTGAGAGTGGAGGCGGACAGCCTCGATCCGACCGGACCGAGCGCGCTGGGCAACGATCCGAAATTCCAGTGGATGCTGCGCTCGTCGTTCACTGTTGCGAAGAATGCCGACTTCGATGTCACGCTGCGTCGCGTGGGCGCGCTTCCCGAGCCGCTGGTTCCGGCCTATACCGCGGTCGACGCGCGAATCGGCTGGCATGTACGGCACGACCTGGAGTTATCGCTCACCGGGCAAAACCTGGGCGAACCCGATCATGTCGAGTTCGGCGCCGCCGGCGTGGCGAGCGAGATCGGCCGAAGCGTTTATCTCAAGGCGCTCTGGCGATTCTGATGAGGTCGCATCACGAAATCTTATGCCATGCTCTGACATCTTTAAACGTAATCTTTACTCGATCGCTGGAGTTGTATGCGGAAACAAAAACGTCGAACTGCGCGATAAAGGCTTCGAGCATATGAGGGATGAGCGTCTCAGCGTTGACTTTGACGCCCCACGTATTGCCATGAAGTTCCGAATATCGATCCAGGTCCATCGCCGATGCCGATGATTCGAACTCCGCGATGTTCGAGGCGCCGGCAGATTGTCTCGCTGTCGACGAGATCCCTAGACAGGCGTCGTCGTCATTGCGCGCCTTTCGCAAAGAACAGTGGCTGACGAGTGGCGAATCTCGTGAGTTGCTACGCGGCGTGCGCGGGCTGTTCAATCAAAGCTATCTGCGCGACGCCTCGAAGAAAACGCACCGCGGCCTCGTGGGACAGGTGTCCCGAGGGTTTCACGCGGGTGGGATGTCGTACGGATTCCGCAGTGCCCCCGTCGACATGAATGAACGCGGCGAAGCTGCAGGATTCCGACTCGAGATTGTGCCTGAACAGGCCGAAGTGGTGCGGTGGATATTTGACCGGTACGCGGAAGGTAGAAGTGGTCCCGGGATTTAGGACTCGTCTTTAAGTGAAGAACCTGCTCTGATGGGCGACGCAGTCGCCCGACCAAGGAGCAGTGATGAAGAGACCGAGACGGAATCATACGGCGACGTACAAGGCCAAGGTGGCGCTGGCCGCGCTCAAAGGGGATAAGACCCTGGCGGAGTTATCGGAGAAGTACGATGTCCACGTCAGCCAGATAGTGCAATGGAAGACGCAGCTGCTGGAAGGGGCGATGGGCGTGTTCCTGACGCCGGCCGAGAAGCGGGAGTCTCAGGGCCCGAGCGTGAAGGATATGCAGGCGAAGATCGGTCAATTGGCATTGGAGAATGATTTTTTGGCCGGCGCGCTCGGTCGCATCGACGGTGCGAGCGCAAAGAAATGATTGACGCCACCCATAAGCTACCTGTGACGCGCCAAGCCGAGCTGCTGGATCTCTCGCGCTCGAACGTGTACTACCTGCCTCGCCCGGTATCCGACGCCGACCTGCTGTTGATGTTGCGCGACATGCTCAAGCTGGAGGGCGTCGAGGTCGGTCGAAAGCATGTCCGCACGCTCATGGACCGGATGGGGATTGCGGCCATTTATCGCAAGCGCAACACCAGTGCGCCGCATCCGGCGCATCCGATCTATCCCTACTTGTTGAAGAACTTGACCATCGACCGGCCCAATCAGGCGTGGGCAACCGATATCACGTACATCCCGATGAAGCGCGGCTTCGTGTACCTGGTGGCGATCATCGACTGGGCCACCCGCCGGGTCCTCGCGCACCGGGTATCGATCAGCATGACCGCGGATTTCTGCGTCGAAGCGCTGGAAGAGGCGATCGCCAACTACGGCACACCAGAGATCTTCAACACCGACCAGGGCAGTCAATTCACCAGCGCCGACTTCACCAAAGTTCTCAAGGCCCACGCCATCAGGATCAGCATGGACGGCAAGGGACGCTGGATCGACAACGTGTTCGTCGAGCGGCTGTGGAAGAGCGTGAAATACGAGCACGTCTACCTGCATGCCTACGAGAGCGTCGCCGAGGCCAGGCAACAACTGACCAGCTACTTCACTTTCTACAATACCCAACGCCCTCACTCATCGCTGGGCGGGATGACCCCGGACACGGCATACAGAAGTGGTCCCAGGATTTAGGACTCGTCTTTAAGTGAAGAACCTGCGCTGATGGGTGACGCAGTCGCCCGACCAAGGAGCAGTGATGAAGAGACCGAGACGGAATCATTCATCGAGTAGGCGGGCGGCCATGCGCTAAACTTGGCCGCGCGCATGGCTCGCGGACCTAAGTTGTCACGGGGGTGCGGCGCCGCTTATTCGCTTTCGGGAAACGCCTTGACGCTGCAACAGCTACGCGCGTTGTGCATGATCGTCGACCAGGGGATGCACGTGTCCAGTGCCGCGACAACCCTGCACCGCTCCCAGCCGGCGCTGACGCGCCAGCTGCAGGCCCTTGAGCGGGACTTGGGCGCCGACATCTTCCAGCGCAAGCGCAACCGCATCGTCGAGTTGACACCGGTTGGGCGCGACATACTTGCAGTTGCGCGTCGGGTTGTGGGCGAAGCGGACACGCTGCGCAGCGTAGCGGCGGACGCGAACGCTGCCGACCGAGGTGAACTGACGCTTGCGACCACGCACACGCAGGCACGATATACGCTGCCACCCGTCATACGGACGTATATGCAGCGTCATCCCTTGGTGTCTCTTGCTCTGCGCCAAGGCACCCCAGCCCGCTGCGCCGAAATGGTGGCCCGAGGCATCGCGGACTTTGCGATATGCACGGAACTTTCATCACCACCCGCCGATGTTGCGCAGGTACCGTGTTACTTGGTGCATCGCTCAATCGTCACGCGGCCGCGCCATCCACTGCTGCGCGAAAGGCCGCTGACGCTGGATGCGGTGGCGCGCTATCCCATCATCACCTACGAAGCCGGGTTCAATGCCCGCAGCGTCATCGATGAAGCATTCGTCGAAGCAGGTCTCGCACCCCAAGTTGTCCTGAGCGCGATTGATGCCGACGTCAGCAAGGCTTACGTGGAGTTGGGTCTAGGCATTGCGATACTGGCGTCCATCGCGTTTGACCGGAAGCGTGATGCCGCGCTGCGCCGCATCGACGCAAGCCACCTGTTCCGGCCGAGCGCCCTGTGCGTTGTGCTGCGCAAGGGGAGCTACCTGCGACGGTACATGTCCGACTTCATCCAGGCATTTGCGCCGACGCTTACTGCGGCAGAAATCGAATGCGCGTTGGCGGGCAAGCAAATGACTCGTAGCGCGCGGCAGCTCACGGCGCTTTAGCACGAACACGTAACGATGTGTGTCGTTAGTATGCATTCCTTGCATGCTGGGGCAAGCGTTTGCATTGGATCACGCGCGCCGGTAGAGCTATCTTCACTGCCTCTCGCGCTGCTGCAGCGAACAGCAAGGACATGCCGTGCACGGAGTCATCAACAATCGTTTCACCAGGCCCGCGCCGGCCCTTGTGGAGCGGTTTCGCAATATGTGGAGCAGTACCCTGGCCGACACGATGGGCCGTCACGGTGTTCTCGGGCCGGACATACAGCCAATTTACCGGGACATAAAGTTGCTCGGGGTGGCGTTCACGGTGCAGAACTATCCCAACGACAACATCACCACCCACCGTGCGCTGCAGTTGGTCCAACCCGGTGATGTCCTGGTCATAGACGAAGGCTTCGGCAATGCCACCGGTGCGTTTGGTCACAACATGTCGCTGGAAGCGCGCAAACGCGGCGTCGTGGGGTTGGTAACCAACGGGCATGTCCGCGACGTACGAATGTTGCGGGACGAACAGTTCCCCGTCTATTGCCGCGGTGTGTGTCCTCGTTCGGCCCAGAAGAACACGCCCGGATCGGTGAATGTACCGGTGCAGATAGGTGGCACTGTGGTCAATCCCGGGGACATCGTGGTTGGGGATGACGACGGCGTGGCCATCGTTCCGCTGGCATTAGCGGAAGCGCTCGCCCCCAAGGCGCAGGCCCGGATGGAGATGGAGTACCAGCAAGCGCGGGATATCAAGGAAGGAAAGCGGCCGTTGGAGATCGTCTTCGGCAAGGACTGGCTCGTTGCCGCGCTTGCCGGCAAGGTCACCGAAAAGCCCTGATCGGCGCGATCTTGCCCATGCTGAATATCTCGGATATCCAAGTAGAACGGGTTAACGTCCTGATCGCGGGCAGCGGTGCAGCTGGCATGCGGGCAGCGATCGCCGCGCATGACGCGGGCGCGAGCGTCATGGTGCTTGCCAAGGGCCCGGCGCGTGCAAACCACACACGCATGTCTGGTGGGCGTTACAACGCGGTTTCCGGTCTCAACCCCATGGACAGCCCGGATGCGTTCTATCGTGATACGGTCGAGTCAGGCTGCAATATCAACAACCACGAACTGGCACGTATCCTCGCGGAAGAGGCGATGGACCGTGCCTACGACCTCGAGTCATACGGGTTGGCGTGGGACCGGAAGGTGCCCAGCGAATACGTGCTGTCGATGACCGGTGGTGGCAGCTTCGTGCGCACCATCGGCTCGGCCGACGAGGGCATCGGCATCACCGAGGTCATGTTGCACCAGCTGTACAAGCGCGGGGTACAAATCCGCGATTTCCACATGCTGATCGAGGTCATTCGCGACGATGACCACGTCCAAGGTGTCCTGGCGCTGGATCTTGCCCACGGCGTGTGGCGCTACATCGAATGTGGCGCGGTAATCATCGCTACCGGCGGAACTTCCCAGCTGTATGAAACCAGCTCCGGCCCCACCATCAACACGGGCGATGGAATAGCCATCGCGTTGCGCGCCGGGGCCGAGCTGGTAGACATCGAGTTCATGCAGTTCATCCCGATTTCGTTCGTCTATCCGCCCAGCGCACGGGGTTACACGCTTACCGAGCCCGCGCACTACGGCATGCGCCACTATGATCCCAAGGCCGAGGCTGCGCACCTGCATAACAAGCACGGTGAACGCTTCGTACTCAAGCACGACCCGGTGCGCAAGGAAGGCAGCACGCGCGATGTGCTGGCACGCGCCATCATGATCGAGATCCTCGAGGGTCGCGGCACGCCCGAGGGTGGTGTGCTGATGATCCCCGACCCACAGGTGTTTGAGGGTTTCCTGCGCGAACGACCAATCTACGTCAAGCGCCTGCTGGAGAACTATGGCGAGGGCCAGGCACGGCTGGAGGCGCCGATCCAGGTGATGCCCAGCGCGCTGTACACGCTTGGCGGCGTGCGTATCGATCCTTGGTGCGCCACGTCGGTGGCTGGTCTGTTCGTCGCTGGGGAAGCCGCCGGTGGAGTGCACGGCGCCAATCGGCTCGGTGGCAGCTCCATGCCCGACATACAGGTGTTCGGCCGCAGGGCCGGTATGGCGGCGGCACGTCATGTCGGTGCGACAGACCGCAGCCAGACCAGCGGTTTCGAAGCTGCGCGAGCACGCGCCAATGCGCTGGAAGCGCCGTTGCGCAGTACCGGCGGGCTGCGTCCGCCTGAGGTCAAGAAGCGCATTCAAAAGCTCATGTGGGACAACGTAGGACTGGTGCGTAGCGGAGACCGGCTGGAAGACACGCTGCGGCAGTTCCGCGAACTACGCGACAACGTCGTACCAACGCTCACCGTAATGGGCAAGACACGAATCCTGAATCGCGAGTGGATGGAAGCGATCGAAATCGAGAACTTGCTGGACATCGGCGAGGCGATGATCTCAGCCTCTTTGCAGCGCAAGGAAACGCGGGGCGCGCACTATCGCACCGACTTTCCGGCAATCGATCCGCGCTGGCAGGCTAACATTTGGGTGCAAAAGCTGGGCAAGGGAGCGTGGCGCGTCGAGAAGAAGGCAGTGGCTGCGCCAACGGCGCTCGCGGGCGCGCAACTTGCGACGGCGGGAGCCGCAGAATGACCGACGCCGTGACGATGGAAGTCAAGATCCTGCGTTCATCGCCGTCTGAGGGTGTGCCTTCGGCCTACCAGCACTTCACTGTGCAAGGCACCGACAACATGCGCGTGCTGGATGTCATTCGGTCGATCTATGAAAACCAGGCTGGCGACCTGGCGTATCAGTTTGCTTGCCGTATCGGTCGCTGCGGCACCTGTGCGATGCGCGTCAACGGAGTCCCGGTGCTGGCCTGCCAGGAGCGCTGCAAGCTCCAGATGCGCATCGACCCACTTTCGCCGTTTCCAGTGGTGCGCGACTTGGTGGTGGATCGCACCGAGGTCGAGACGCGTTACGCCCAGATGGCGCTGACGCCAGCTGGCCCGCAGTCCAATGCCCGCGTCCGCCCAATCGCGCCGGCGGTGGCCGAGGAGTTGTGCCATCTGGATTCGTGCCTCGCGTGCATGGTTTGTGTGTCGGGCTGTCCGGCGGTGGAAGAGCACGCGTTCGATGGACCGGCATTCATGCTCAAGCTACGGCACATGCAAGAGCATCCGGCTGACAACGGCGACCGGCTGGGGCAGGCATTGGATGGCGGGCTGCTGGAATGCTTTGCGTGCGACGCATGCACGCAACTGTGCCCCGCTGACCTCTCTCCCGCGCAAGCGATCCGGGACTTTCGCCGCGACATGATCATTGGGTCCAAGCCCAAGTGAGTGCAGTTCTGCCACTGCCGCGGAATACCACGCGTCAAGCTGACACGTACATTACGGGGTACGTTGCGCGCACACTCAACCGCGCGTGCGGCATGATTGTCGTGGCGTTCGTGCTGGTGCACGTCGTGGCCGAAGCAATATTGCGCGTACCAGCGCTGGCGCCGGTGAATGCGGGCTTACCGTGGCTGCCAGTTGTGCAAAACCAAGCGTGGGTCCACGCGATCCTCTATTTCTGCATCGCCTTCCACACGCTGTACGGCCTGAAGCTGCTGGCTGGTGACGTGGGGCTGCGCGTGCCTGCGCGCGCTTCGTTCTTGGTCATCGTTGGCATTGCGGGCCTTTTCGCCCTGCGGGAGTTGCTGCGCTATGTCGGCCTCTGAGCGCACCGTCTACGGCCGCACGTTCGCGGTCACACCGCGTTGGCTATGGATCATGCAGCGGCTTACGGCGCTGGCACTCGGGCCATTGGTGGCACTCCACGTCGCCATACCGCAATTGGCCGGCAATCAGTATGTGTTGCTCCTTCTGTTGCTGTCTATCGCTGCACATGGCTACAGTGGCCTGCGCCGCTATGGCGCACCGGTACAACGCGCAACCGCGTACACGCTACTCGCCGTAGCCTGGACGGCGGCGGTGCTTGTGCTGGGTGTACTGATCATCGTGGCACGCTGACGGCCGCGTGGTTTTGCGATGAAAGCCGCCATCGATCGCATTGACGTCTTCGTCACCGACCTGCCGGTACGCGTGGAACGCGTCTTCTCGTCGGGCCGTTATGATACCGGCCCCTCGCGCACGCAACTCGGGAAACCTGTACTGCTGCGTATTTCTGCTGATGGCGTGGTGGGACACGGGCACATTCGCCCCATTACGCCAGGCCATTTCGTGCCGGACACGACGTTTAGCATGGTGGCTGCGCTTACCGAGATCTACGCGCCAGTGCTACTCGGTCGATCCATTTTCGATATCGAGGCCATCCATCACGCACTGGACCTCCGGCTGCCTGGCAATCCGGCGACCCGCGCTGTGCTGGACCTGGCCCTCCACGACGCCGTGGGCCGCGCGCTGGATACGCCGGTGTACAACTTGCTTGGCGGCCTTTGCCAACCGTTGATCCCACTCGAATGGTCCGTGAGCCTGGCTGATGACGTAGGGGTGATCGTCGCCGAAGCGCAGCGGGCCGTGCTGGAATTCGGCATGCGCGTGTTGTGCATCAAGGCCGCCGATCGTCGCGGCTGGCGCCAGGATGTGCACAACTTCGCCGCGGTCCGACGCGCCGTGGGCCCGGAGATCCAGATCGGCATGGATCCCAACACCGGCTGGACGTTGCCCGATGCGATACAGGCGATGTACGCACTGCGCGATTACGATCTCGGGTACATCGAGCAGCCGGTGGCGCGCCGCGATCTCGCGGGTCTGGCCGAGATCCGCCGCATTGCACGGGGCGTGCCGGTGATGGCCGACGAGAGCATATTCACACTCGACGATGCGCGCGCATTGGTGCAGGCGCGCGCCGTCGATGCGTTCTGTATCAAGCTGTACAAGGTTGGCGGCCTCACAGCCGCCCGCAAGATTGCCGCGGTGGCAGAAGCCGGCAACGTGCTGCTCAACGGCGGTGGCCTGGCCGTGCAGTCACAACTGGAAGCAGCGGCGGCCGCGCACTTTTACGCCAGTGTGCCAGCGCACCGCATGATGGGCGCCGGCGAGTTTGTATTCGGTCTCAACACCACAGCACCCGATCCCATCGTGCCGCCAGGATCCTTCGTCGTGAAGGATGGCTGCGTCGAGGTTCCACATGGCCCTGGCTTGGGTATCGTACCCGACGAGGCCATGCTGGCGCGGCATACGCTGCGCCACGAAACCGTCAAGCGCGCTGCATGACGCGCAGCACGGCCCCACGCATCATTGTCTGGAGGACGCAACATGCTAGGAACACTGAAATCGCGCTTTGCCTTGTCGTTGGTCGCACTGACATTCACCTGCACGGCGACTGGCGCCACCGCCGCCGACGCGCCATACCCTTCGCGGCCCATCCATTTCGTGCTTCCAGTGCCCCCTGGCGGGGGCACCGACACGATTGCTCGCATCGTGGGGCAGAAGCTGGGTGAGGAACTCGGCCAGTCGGTGATCATCGACAACCGGCCGGGCGCGGGCGGTAACATCGCCGAAGAACTCGTCGCGCACGCGCCACCGGATGGCTATACGCTGGTCGTCGTGACGGCGAGCCACGCGACCAATGGCAGCCTCTACAGCAAGTTGGGATACGACCCGTTGAAGGACCTGGTACCGGTGACGCAGTTCACATCGCAGCCCTACCTGTTCGTGGTCAACCCTGCGGTTCCAGCGAAAAACGTCCAGGAGTTCGTCGCCTATGCCAAGAAGAAGGACGGAAGAATCTCGTACGCGTCGTCGGGCTCGGGCCTCTTGGGCCATCTAGGCATGGAACAGTTCAAGCTGCTTGCGGGCTTCAAGGCGGTTCACATTCCGTACAAGGGTGCGGGCCCAGCGCTGGTCGATACCATCGCCGGCCGGACCGAAGCGTTCTTCCCCACCATAGTGTCAGGATTGCCGCAAGTGAAGGCAGGCAAGGTGCGCGCGCTTGCGATTACCGGGTCGAAGCGATCGGACCTGGTGCCCGACGTGCCGACGTTCGCTGAGTCGGGCTATCCCGGATTCGAGGTGTTGGGATGGTATGGGCTGCTCGCGCCAGCTGGCACCCCGCCCGCGGTGATCAAGAAGTTGTACGAGGCGACAGCGAAGGTGTTGGCAATGCCCGACGTGCGCAAGCAGATCGCGGCTGACGGCGCTGAGCCCGTGGGCAACACCCCCGAACAGTTCGACGCCTACATCAAGTCTGAAGCAGCAAAGTGGGCCAAGGTCGTAGCGGCGTCGGGCGCAAAGATCGATTGAGCGTGATGACATCACCCGGCGGGCTGCGCGACCGCTGCCGCGTACCGCTCGCCAGCACCGGCCGGATGATTTTCTCGCTGCAGGCGCTGGCAGCAAACGGTCATCCTGTAGCGCGGCTGCCGTTTGTGTTACGCGTGATACTGGAATCGCTGTTACGCAACTGCGGCAATGGACATGTCACCGAGGCCGACGTCACCGCGCTGGCGCAATGGCTTCCCCGTGCGCCGCGCCTCGAAGAGATTCCGTTCTTCGTCGGACGCATCGTTCTCCAGGACGTCGCGGGGATCCCGTTACTGGGTGACTTGGCCGCTATGCGCGATGCGATGGCAGCCAAGGGCCACTCCCCCGCTGTGGTGCGCCCGCGTGTGCCGGTGGCAATGGTGGTCGATCATTCGATAAGCGTCGACGAATACGGCACGCCGGGCGCATTGATCGCCAACATGCGCATCGAGGCAGAGCGCAACGAGGAACGTTTCAGCTTTGCGAAATGGGCCGTCAAGGCTATCGATGGCATACAACTGGTGCCGCCAGGTTTCGGCATCCTGCACCAGGTGAACCTGGAATATCTTGCGCAAGGCCTGATGCACGACGGGGACGTCTGCTTTCCGGATACGCTGGTCGGCACCGATTCACACAGTTGCATGATCGCGGCTTTGGGCGTCGTTGGCTGGGGCGTTGGAGGTATTGAAGCCGAAGCCGCAATGCTGGGACAGCCGGTTGCCATCCTTACTCCCGACGTAGTTGCAATCGAATTGACCGGCGCGCTTAAGCCTGGAGTCACCGCGACCGATCTCGTGCTGCATGTCACGCATGCGATGCGCCGGCACGGCGTGGTCGGAAAATTCCTCGAATTCATCGGCAGCGGTGTGGCTACGCTGGGCGTGCCCGATCGCGCTACCGTCGCGAACATGGCGCCTGAATATGGCGCCACAATCGGCTACTTTCCTTTTGACGCGCAGACGCGCCGCTACCTCCTCGATACCGGAAGGGACCCCGACGCGGTGGCGCTGTTGGAGGCCTATTGGAAAGCCCAGGGTTGTGGTGACCCACCACAGTGCTCCGAGATCGACTATTCAGATGTCGTTGAAATTGATCTTGGGTCGGTACAAGCCAGTGTGGCAGGGCCCAAGCGTCCGCAAGACCTGACAGAGTTGTCCGCTGTGCCGGCGATGTTCCAGGCTGCGTTGGGCGCGCCCAGGGAAAAGCGTGGATACGCGAGGTCGGCGTCCACGCTACGTATGGCCGGTGACCTAGACGCGAGCCGGATGCTCGACGGTGATGTTGTCATCGCAGCCATTACGTCGTGCACGAACACCTCAAACCCGGACGTAATGCTCCAGGCGGGGTGGATTGCGCGCAACGCGGTGGCGCGCGGAATGACGGTTCCCCCGTGGGTCAAGACATCGCTCGCCCCGGGTTCGCTGGTCGTGAGTCGGTACCTTGAGGCCGCCGGGTTGCAGAGTGCACTCGACACCCTTGGATTTGGCGTAGTCGGCTACGGGTGCACGACCTGCGTGGGCAATTCTGGTCCGTTGGCACCTGGGGTCGAAGAGCGCATACGCGCCAGTGGATCGGTTGTGAGCGCCGTGCTGTCCGGTAACCGCAACTTCGAGGGTCGAATCCACGCAGCGGTTGACGCCGCTTTCCTGATGAGTCCACCGCTTGTCGTGGCCTACGCGCTCTCCGGCACGATGAATGCCGATGTGGGGACCGGACCAATTGCGCAGGATCGGGACGGCCGCGACGTCTATCTGGCTGACCTATGGCCCACAGATGCTCAGCTAAGCGTCTCACGCAAATGCGCAAACGACCCCGCGCTATACCACTCTGTCTATAAAGAGAACCTGGATCGCGGTAGCGA
>Ga0209483_1000788_pt1 | contig 25861 bp, 26 predicted proteins | sample NGEPerA_FD_184508 | JGI IMG/M metagenome (GOLD analysis project Ga0209483, IMG submission 184508) | Arctic peat soil microbial communities from the Barrow Environmental Observatory site, Barrow, Alaska, USA - NGEE PermafrostL2-A... | ecosystem: Environmental > Terrestrial > Soil > Wetlands >... | reverse complement strand
CGCCGCGCTCCTGCAACACACGGATGCCGCGCTGGTCGAGTTCGTAGATCAGCGGCCGGTGGTTGGCGGCCGCGTTCTCCCGCTGCTGCTGCGGTCGGACGACGAACAGATTTGGCTCGCGCGAAAGAACGCCGAGCCGTTCGGTCAGGTACTTGAAACTGCCGCCGGCAATCGCGTGGATATAGTCGGCCGGAAGGTAGCGGTAGCGGGCGAGGACGGTGAAGATCTCGATGTCGTGCGCCGACAGCTGCGCTCGCTTTCGCGCACCGAGCGGCGTGCTGCGCGTCCATCGTGAGTTTCGTCGAGCGGTTGCCATGCCGCGAGGAAATCGCCCGTTGACGGCCGGCCGTCAACGTTCGCTATGGTGCATGGCTGGCCGGGTTAGGTCTTTCCGCACGATGGTGCGGCAGCAAAATATTTTTACTGCCAGTCCTTCGCGGCTTGGTCCCGACCCGCAGCATGGGGGGCTGTCGCGGCGGGCCGCGGCACGTCGGAGCCGGTCGGGGCTGGCCGGGACGTGTCGGCGCCGGCCGGCCTTACTTCGGGCGCAGGCTCATCAGGGGCCGGAGCGCCGATTTGCAACGGCACACCGTAGTCTCGACGCATTCGCTCCTGGGCAAGGTGTGCTTCTGTTGCCGATATGGCGCGGTGATCGGCGAAGTCGACGCGATTGACGGAAACTGCCGCGGCCTCGCGGGTCACATCGCGCACGTAGGCGGCGAACTTACCGCGGCCGAGCGATTGCAGGAATTCGGGCGAGGTGCGCAGGCGGGGAGCGAGGTAGCGGGCTTCCTCGTCGCTGTTGGCGAAACGGATCGCGCAGTTCGACAGCGCGTCGAGCACGTTCTCCGCGCTGATTTGTTTGGTGCGCTGATGCGCCATGATCAGTGCGATGTTCTGGCTGCGGCATTCGTCGAGGATGGTCGGGATTTTTTCGTCTCGCGCGATCACGTTCTGGCATTCGTCGATGTAGAAATACACCGGCGGCTTCTGGTCGGCCCGCCGCGCCGAGCGCTGCTGTGCCGCGGCGAGAACCTGGGCGATGAAGAAGCGGCCGAAGAACTCGGCACCCTGATCGCCCAAGCGCGCCTTAGAATTGTTGATCACGACGATCTTGCCATTGTCCATTGCCTCGCCGATGCGGAAGCGCGTGGTGGCGGCGGTCAGCATCGCCCGCATCGTGTCGTTGTCGAGCAACAGGCGAAGCCGTTGCAGCACCTCACGCCGCCGGTCGACGTAATTCCTCTCGTTGAAGTCTCTGTGGAAAAACTCTCGCAAGTCGGACGGCAGCTTCTCGATGTGGACCGCGTATTTCTCATAGCCGTTGGCTAGGAGGTCGCGGAACGTCTCCAAGGTCGGGTTGGGAAAACCGACGACGAGAGCCCGCAGCACGCTGCGGAACAAGGTCGTCTGCATCGCGGTCATCTTGAATTCGAGCAGCGATGCGAAGAGGTATTCGAGCAGGTCGACACTCTGCGCAATATTGGCCTGGCCGATATCGAGCGGATTGATCGCGACCGGATTTTGCGGGTCGGGGTCGATGACGATGAGCCGGTCCTGAATGCTGCCGAGGCGACGGATCGGATCGATGAAGTCGCCCTTGCTGTCCATCAGGATCAGGCACGCGTCGGGCTTCTCGATGTCCTCCATGACCATCGCGTGCAACAGCGTGGTCTTGCCGCGGCCGGGCGGCGACAGAATCCAATGTCCAGCAAACCGCGCTTCGTCGGGAAGGACGAAGGGCAGCTCGCAATCGAACAGCGAGCGCAGCGGCGTGTCGCGGAGATAGGCGGCGATGGTGTCGCGAATGGGAGCCTTGTACTCCCACGGGGGGAGATAGGTCGTGCCGCTCGCCGATACGGCACGATCGTTCTCGTCGAGCTGCGCCTTGAGATGCCGGAAGAGGCCGAGGTCGCGGATCTCGTCGGTGTAGAAGGCGATGGCAACGTCGTAGACAGCCTGCGGGATGTCGGGAAGGGCGTCGATCAGTGGGACGGTCAGCGGCGGCGGCGGAGCGTCGATCGTGTCGTGAAAACTCCTGCGCGATTGCAGGGCTGTTTCGGGAAGCCGATCGCGCAATGCCGCGAGCGATTGGGTCAGCGCATCGGTCAGAACCGCGAGCGTCTTCGGAGCGTCGACGATCTTTCGCATGTGCAGGTTCAATTCATCGGCGTATCGGCCGAGCGCGATCGGATCGGAGGGGGCAACGGGCGCGATCGGATTGGTGAGCTGCTCCAGCTCGTAGATGTCGGCCGCGGCCTCCGCCATGCGGCTCAAGACCGGCCAGACTGGGATGCGCTGCTGCCAGGCGTCGATCAGGCGATGGAGGTAGAATTTGATGAAAGCGTCGCCGTCGGGGAAATTGGCCTCGATGGTACGCAGCGCGACGGCGGTCGAGAGCGCTGGGTTGGCGTAAGACGGCGGCCGGTTGTGGTGCCAGCGCATGAGCGCGATGACGGTAAAGCCGATCGCGATCGGCACGAGGATCAACAGACTGGTCGCGAGGGCGAGAAAGCCGAGGATGACGAGAATGCCGGTCGCGATGATGTTGACCAGCGGATCGGGCGAGCCGGTCGGCCAGCGCGGGAAATGGTTTCTCACAGTTCGAAGACCTCTGCTGCTTCGATTTGTGCATTGGCGAGCAAGCCGCTTTTGACCTGCTCTAGAATGGTCCGGACATCGAGATCGACCGCCTTCGCCGTCGCGTTGTCGACCGCGTGCACAGAAAAACTCGGGTTATTGATTAGCGCGCCCAGCGTGATGGTTTGTGCCGGCTTCTCGGCGACACTGGCATGCCGATTGAGTGCAATACCGCCGAGCAGCATGCCCAGCGCGACGAAGAATGCGAAGCCCATGACGGCATCGCCCCGACCGGCAATCGACATTCCGATCCCGGCTACGCAGCCGGCGAGGAATACGAGCGGGGAGGTCGCCTTTAGAAGGGCGGCCAAAGGACGAAGCCAAGTCGCGGGAGGTGGAACGTTGGAACCGATTTGGAAATAATGTTGGCCCAGCCCGCGGGCATTGATGATTGCCTTTTCTTCCTCCGAGAAGAGCACCGTACAATCGACAAAGAAGTGCTTTTTCGACGGTAGCAATCCGTCCACTTGTCGGGTTTTTAGCCAGACGCGCACCGTTCAACTGCTGCGAAGGCTTGCCACATCGCGGGGCATTAGGCTCTCCGGTCGATTTGAATGATCGTTTCTCGCTATCCGCGAGGGAGTCAATCGCGAAAAAAGAGAGCCGGGTTGGACCCCGGCTCTCTCGCCCCCTCACTTTCGCAAGGCGGTGGGTCTCACGCTGCCTCGGCTTTCCGGGCCGCAATCCACGCATCGACATCCGAAATCGAAAACCCGACGCGGCCCCGAGCGTATCGCGAAAAGCGTACCCGCTTCGGGAACCAGCCGTCGCGCTCCCAACGCCGCAGCGTCTCACGCGCGATATGCAGCTTCCGGCAAACCTCCTTCACCGTATAGAACCCGTCCATCGCTGAACTCCCTCGAAATGAGTGAGCCAGCTCCGGAGCCGGCAAAGCCGGCGACAAAATGCTACGCAGCAAGCAACGGTGGGGCAACTGCTACGGTGCCCCACCGTGCCTCATCCCATAGACGCTATGTATTTTCCGTCCTTCCGCACCACCTGGTTGGCCTTGGTAAGAGCGGTCAGCGCGTTCGAGACGGACATCTCGCCGGATTTGTTGCCTTTCAGGCCGAGCTTTTCGAGCAACTCGCCGCGAGTGAGCCCGTGGGGGATATCGGAAAGAGCGGCCAGGATCCCGTCGCGCTTGCTGCCGCGGCGGGTTCCACCGGTGCGCGGACCCGACTGCCGCGATGCCTTACCGCTCTTTGCGGCCTCGTACGCTTCGATTGCCTTGAACTCGCGGTTTATCTCCGCGAGCTGGGCGTCCAAATCCCCGCGCTTGGCGAGGATGGCCTCACGTTCGCTATTTAGCCGCTCCCGTTCTTTCGTGATGTGGTCCTGGAAGGTCTGTGCCATTGGCTTCCTCTGTGTTTGTTAGCAACGCTTCTAATCGTTGCTGCCATGCTTCTACAGCGACTCGCAGTTCAGATTGGTAGTTATAGCGTTGGTAGACGCCTACAATGCCAGCACGAGTGCCGCTCACATGATTTAACAACGCCTCGATAACCTCCAAGCGAGTACCGAGCTTTTGAAGGCCGGTAGCTACCACGCGGCGGCAATCGTGAAGTACCCAATCATTTACGCCAGCCTCGATATCGAAGTCCCGCTTGGCTGTGCTGAATCCGGTCATGACGGTGGTGGGTTTGCCTTTCACATGCTCGCGCGCAGCCGGAAAGAGATACTTTTGTGATACCTTCGGGGTGCGTTCAAGGATTGCTGAGACGGCGGAGCTATAGGGAATAACCAGCGTCCGCTTGTTTTTGGTCAGCTCGCCGGGAATGGTGAGCGTGCACATTTTTTCGTCGAAAAAACTCCATTCAAGGCTCGCTGTTTCCGTCTTTCGCAATCCGAGGAGCAAGAGGAGCGAGACGAGCCGATGAAATGAGGTCGCTCCGCGTGAGGCGGTTCGATAGACAGCCGCCAACTCGTCGTCGGTCAGCACGCGCTCCCGCGACGCGCCGAGAGGCGGCGTCGCCATGTTCTCCATTGGGCTACGGTCGATGATGTGCTGTTGGACGCACCATTTGAAAAAGGTGCGACCGATGCGGTGCGCGTGCTCTTTCTCGCTCTGGCGGTCGTTCAATTCGCTGAGGCGCTTTATGAGCTGGCGCGGCGTGATGTCAGCAATGCCGCTGCGGCCATAGGGGTAGTGAACCGCGAGATGCCGCCGGTAGAGCTTGACGGTGAGGGGACGCAATCGGGCTTCGCATTCCTTGAGAAAGTCATCCCGCGCATCCGCGAAGGCGACATGCTTCGGCCGGACGTTGCCAAGGGTCTTTTCCGCAAGGATGCGCCGCGCCTCTGTCCTTGCATCGGCGAGTGATAAGAGCGGATATGTTCCGATGGCTTGCCGCCTGCCACTTCCGATGAGCACGACGAAGGTCTTGCGGACTTTCCCCGCCCGCACTCCGAAGCCCTTGAGGGCGGTGTCCCAAACGGCTGTGTTCGGCTTGGCTGCGCGGATGGCGGCGTCGGTCAAAGCGGGCAATTTCGTCTCCTATCTTGGCACCGATTTGGCACCGGAAAGCCCCGCGCTACTACGGGTATCCATGTGCCACTTGCGGCGGTAAAATCAAGCCAAGAGACTGAAAATGCTTGGGTTATTGGGCATGTTAGGCCACCCTGCGGCACCCACCTTAAGGCTTCCCAAGCTTACGACGAGGGTTCGATTCCCTTCACCCGCTCCATTTGCCGCGCCAGCCATGAGGCCGTCTCCGATCTGCTGCCTACCTAGCCCCGTCTCATAGGAGTGTCGCCGCTTACCGCGCGCGGCGGTTGACCAACAGAGTGGGGGTGAAGGTCTGCACCGCCTCGCCGTGCTGGTTGAGCGTCGTCACCCGCACTTTCACCAGGCCCTGATCGGGCCGCGAGCGGGAGGTGCGCAATTCGAGGATCTCGCTTTCGACCCGCAATTCATCGCCGGGGCGAACCGGCTTCAGCCAGGAGAGTTCCCCGCCGAAGCCGACAATGCCGCCGGCCGGGCGGAACCCGCTCGGGACGAGAAGGCTCATCGTCATCGCCGCGGTGTGCCAGCCGCTCGCCGCGAGGCCGCCGAACACACTCTCTTTCGCCGCCGCGTCGTCGAGGTGGAAGGGTTGCGGGTCGTACTCGGCGGCAAAGGCCGTGACTTCCGCCGCCTCGACCCGTCGCGCCGCGGAAGGAAATTTCTGTCCGACCGCGAAATCCTCGAAATACTGCATGCCTACCTCGCGGGCCTGCCCCTGAACCAGGCCCCCGAGGCTATCGCGGCCGCTACGGTCACGCCATAGAGCACCAAGGCCGCGCCGAGCGCGCCAAACACCCATCCCAGCGCGCCGCCCAGCCGCACCGCGAGCCAGCCGCCGCCGATCGCGACGAGGAGGCGCAGCAGACCGGCGAGCAGCGGCCAGAACAACCGGCCGGCCCCTTGGGACGCGAAATAGAGCGAGAGACCCAGCCCGAAGAAGCCGTAGGCTGGGCCGACGGCGCGCAGATAGGCGGCGCCCGTCGCCAGCATGCGCGGGTCGTCGCCGAACAGGCTTAGCCAGGCGTGCGGCCACGCGGCGGCGGCAAGGCCGATCGTCTCGGTCAGCGCGAAGGCGAGCGCGCCTCCGGTGATCGCGACCCGCAGCGCGCGGGCGCGCTGACCGGCGCCGATATTGGTGCCGACGAGCGCCACCAGCGGCGCGCCGAGACCGAAGACCAGCGGTATAAGCAAATATTCGAGCCGGCTGCCGGTGCCGTATCCGGCGATCGCGTCGGGTCCGGCGGCGAGCCCGACCAGCGCCGTCGTCAAGGTCACGGTGAGCGTCGTCTGCAAGGTGCTGACCGCCCCGACCGCTCCGACCCGCAGAATGTCGAAGAACAGCGCCCGCCGCAGCCGCGTCCGCCGCAGCCGGATGACGCTGCGCCCGGAAAGGATATAGAGGCCAAGTGCGATGGCGGTCAGCGCCGTCGTCGAGACCACCGCGACGCCGGCACCGGCCATGCCGAGCGCGGGAAACGGCCCCACCCCGAAGATCAGGCAGGGCGACAGCGGCACCAGCAGCACGACCCCGAGACATACCGCCAAAGACGGCACCATCATGTTGCCGGTGCCGCGGATGACGCTGGCCAGCGCGTTCATTAGCCAGACCAAGGCGGTGCCGGCAAATACCACATTGGAATATCGCAGCGCCGCGGCGAGCGAGCCGCCCGCGCCGCCGAGCGCCCGGTACAGTATGGGCCCGCAGCCCAGGACGAGCCCGGAGAAGGCCAGTCCCAGCACGAGGTTGATGAGGATCGCGTGGACCACCAGCGCGTCGGCGTCGTCGCGGCGGCCGGCGCCCAGCGCGCGAGAAATCGCCGACGAAATGCCGCCGCCCATCGCGCCGCCCGACAGCATCTGCATCATCATGAAGCCGGGAAAGACCAGCGCCATGCCGGTCAGCGCGTCGCTGCCCAAGCGCGACACCCACCAGGTTTCGATGAGCCCGGTGGAGGCTTGGGCCAGCATGACCGCGATGTTCGGCCAGGCGAGGCGAACCAGCGTCGCCGCGATCGGGCCTTCGAGCAGCCGGCGGGTGCGCGGGTCGAGCGCGGGCCGGGACGGCGCGACGGGCGCGGGCTCCAGCGCCAGTACCTCGGCGTCGTCGATCGTGATTGCCGGGTTTGCCGCGTCGAGCGACATGGTATCCTTGCCTTCACAAAGCGCCAATTAAGGAGTATATGCACCTATATAAGAGTGCATATGCACGTTTGTCTAGAGCCGAGGTGCCGATCGTGAGCGCCGATACGAATTCCAGGTCCCGCGACTGCAATTGCCAGGCGATCCGTCAGGCGGCGCGGCATGTGACGCAGTTCTACGACCAGCTCCTGGCGCCGACCGGATTGCGCGCGACGCAATTCGGCATCCTCAGCCGGCTGCGGCGCGAAGGGCCGATGTCGATCAACGCGCTTGCCGCGCTGCTGGTAATGGACCGCACGACACTGGGCCGCAACATCCTGCCCCTGGAGCGCGACGGCCTTATCGAAATCGGCCGGTCGGCCACCGACCGGCGGCGGCACGAGCTGCACCTGACCGAGGCCGGGTTCGATCGGCACCGCGCCGCGTTCCAGCATTGGGAAGCAGCGCAACAGCGCTTCGGCACGGTGTTCGGCGAGGATCGCGCGGCGGCGCTGCGCGACTTGCTGCGCGAGGTCGCCGCGAGCGATTTCGCCGCCGCCGGGTGAGGACGGCGCAAAGCCGAGCCGGGATAAGGCTGCCGACCGGCAGCGGTGCGATCATCATGGCCGGCGGGATTTTTGGCGCGGTCGCGTTGCAGCGAATACCGCTGGGCGCGGCGCTGACGAAACCTCTCGCATTGCTGCTCGCGCTCGGCTGGGTGGGCATTGCGGGGCTGGTCCTGTCCGCTGCCGTGCGGGATGGCATTGCCGTCCATACCGGGCCGCTGATCGGCAGCTTCGCGATCGGCACCTGGGTCGCGGCCAGCACCGTGACGGCGCGGATGGCGATGCTCGCCGCTCCGGATGCGCCATGGCTCGCCGAAGCGATGTTCGCCGCGGGGCTCGTCGTTTGGCTTTGGTTCGCGCCGAGAGCGCTGCGCAACCTGGCGCGCATCGCTGGGGCTCCCGCGAGCGCCACACGCCCCACCGGCATTATTCTGCTGACGACGGTCGCCACCCAAGCGGTGGCGCTGGCGGCATTTCGTTTGTTCCCGGCGGCCGCGACGGCGCGGGGCGCGGCGGCCGGCCTCATGGGGCTAGGCGCGGCGTGCTATGCCGCCGGCGCCGGCCTGATCATCCGGCGCTATGTCGCGGATTTGACGTGGCGGCTCGCCGCCGATTGGGACAACACCAACTGCATCCTTCACGGCGCGTTGTCGATCACCGGGCTGACGGCGGTGATCAGCGGTCTGTTCGGCATCGAGGTTTTGGCGCCGTTCTGGGCGATGACGCTGACGGTGTTCATCATCGTCGAGGCAATCGAGCTGCTCCGGCTCGATGCGCGCCGCCGTCTGCTCGGCTGGCGCGATGCGGTCTTCGTCTACGACACCTCGCAATGGGCACGCAACTTCACCTTCGGCATGTTCTATGCCTTCACCGCCGCCCTCGTCGCGCGGTTTCCCGTTGCCGGCGAATTTCCGATCCTGGGCGCGGTCGCCGCCGCGATCCTCGGCTACGGCCAGTATGTCGTCCTGCTCTTGCTGCTCGGCGAACTGGGAGTGATGGGCTGGTGGCTCGCCGGACGCGCGGTCAGAACGGCAGCTTCATCCCACCGGGCAGGTTGAGCCCGCCGGTCAGCTTGTGCATCTCCGCTTCGGCAAGGGCGGAGACCTTCTGCTTGGCGTCGTTGAAGGCGGCGACGATCAAATCCTCGACTACCTCGGCTTCTTCCGGGTCGAGCACCGATTTGTCGATCTTGATCTTTTTGAGGTCGCTCTTGCCGTTGAGCGTGACCTGAACGAGGCCGCCTCCGGCGACACCGGAAACCTCGATGGTTTCGAGCTGGGCCTGCATGTCGGCCATTTTCTGCTGCATCTGCTGGGCCTGCTTCATCAGCTGACCGAGATTCTTCATGGCTCATCCTCTTCGCTGTCGGCGGCGCCGTCCGCGAGCATCTCGTCTCCGGCCGCACCGTCTTCGCTCGCCGGTTCGGCAGCCGCGAAGCGCTCGCGCACCGCGGCGATCGTCGCGCCGGGAAAGGCGTCGAGCACCGCGCGCACCAACGGGTGCTGCGCGACCTGGCTCTTCATGTCGCTGTCGCGCGCCAGGTCTTGCTGTTCCAGCGTCGGCGCGCCTGCCGCCTGCGACACCGCGACCACCCAGCGCGTCCCGGTCCATTCGGAAAGACGCTGGGTCAGCCGGCTGGCGAGGTCGCGCGGCGCGCCGTCAACCGGGCGGAACTCGATATGCCCCGGCTCGAAGGCGACGAGATGCACCTGCGAGCGCAGCTGCGACCGGGTGATGACCTCGCCGTGTTGTTCGAACAGCGCGACGGTCTCGGCGAAGCTCCGTGGCTGCGGGTCGAGCGGGGGACCGACGGGCGGCAGCGGCGGCGCGGCGGGAAGCGGCTCCGGCGCCGCCATGACCGGCGCGGTATTGCCGCTTTCCCCGCGGCGCGGCGCACTCGGGGACGGCATCGGTGGCGGCGGCGCGGTCGCGAACGGCTCGACAAAGACCGGCTCGACCATCGCGGTCGGCCCGGCTGTCGATCCGGCGGCCGGCGTCGTGACGACCGGGATCGGCGGCGCCGCCGGGGCGTCGCCATCGGCGATGCTTTTCACCAGCTCGGCCGGCACCGGCAGATCGGCGACATAGGCCAGGCGCACCAGGATCATCTCCGCCGCCGGCTTGGCGGAGGGTGCGGTCTGCACCTCCTCGATCCCCTTCAACAGCATCTGCCAGGCCCGCGCCAGGACCGGCATCGCCAGCTGGGCGGCGAGCGGCCGGGCGCGCTCGCGGTCGCCGGCTTCCATCGGGTCGCCGGCGCCGGCGTCGGGCACTAGCTTCAGCCGCGTCAGGAAATGCGCGAGGTCGAGCAGGTCCTGGATCACCGTGAGCGGGTCGGCGCCACCTTGGTAGAGCGCCTCCATCCGGTCGAGCGCACCGGCGGCGTCGCCCTTCAGCACCGTCTCGAACAGGTCGAAGATCAGGCTTCGGTCGGCGATGCCGAGCATCTCGCGCACCGCCGCCTCGGCGATCGGCTCCTCAGGGCTTGACCCCCCAGCGCTTGATTCACCGGGGCGTGATCCACCCGCGAGCGCGATCGCCTGGTCGAGCAGCGACAGCCCGTCGCGCACCGAGCCGTCGGCGGCGCGGGCGATGAGGCCGAGCGCGCCCGGCGCGAGCTCGATGCCCTCGGCGGCGGCGATGCCTTGGTAATGCGCGATGAGCTGGTCGATCGGCACGCGGCGCAGCGAAAAGCGCTGGCAACGCGACAGCACCGTTACCGGCACTTTCTGGATTTCGGTGGTGGCGAAGACGAATTTGACGTCGGGCGGCGGCTCCTCCAGCGTCTTCAGCAGCGCGTTGAAGGCGTTCTTCGAGAGCATATGCACTTCGTCGATGATGTAGATTTTGAACCGCCCCGAGACCGGTCGGTAGCGCATCCCCTCGGTCAATTCGCGGATGTCGTCGACCCCGGTGCGCGAGGCGGCGTCCATCTCGACGACGTCGACATGGCGGTCCCCGGCGATCGAGATGCAGTGCTCGCATTCGCCGCACGGCGACACGGTCGGCCCGCCCGTTCCGTCGGCGCCGATGCAATTGAGCGCGCGGGCGATGATCCGCGCCGTGGTCGTCTTGCCGACCCCGCGCACCCCGGTGAGGATGAAGGCATGCGCCACCCGGCCGCTGGCGATGGCGTTCGCCAGGGTGCGCACCATCGCCTCCTGGCCGATCAGCTCGGCGAAGGTCTGCGGCCGGTATTTGCGGGCCAGCACGCGATAATGGGTCGCGGCGTCGGTCATGCCCAAAGGGGTCATCGCGAGACTTTGAAGCGGGGTGGGAGACCGAACGAACGACCCAGGCCGGAACTCGTTACGGCTGCTTCCTTCCGGACCTGACCGGGTTGGCGAGGGACCTGTCCGCCGCCGACCTCCCACCACACTATATCAGGTGCCGGCCGGCGCGCGGCAAGTTTCGGGGAAATCGCGCGCGATTGATGCGGCGGCTGGGCCCGATTCAATGCTATCGGAAGCGGCGGGGAAACGCGGCAGCGAGGCGGCGATGCATCGAGCGTTCATGGCGAGCGTGGTGATCCTGCTGTCGCTGGCCCCGCCAGCCGCGGCGGACGACACGCCCAAGCACGGCGGTACGCTCACCTACGTGATCCCCGCCGACGCGCCGCCGAGCTTCGACGGCCATCGCGAGAATACGTTCGCGACGATCCACGCCATGGCGCCGTTCTACAGCGTGCTGATCCGGGCGAACCCGGACAATCCGAGCGATACGACCCAATTCGTCTGCGATGTGTGCACCGCTATTCCCGAGTCGGCGGACGGCGGCCGCACCTACGTCTTCCCGATCCGCAACGATGCCAGATTTGCCGATGGCTCATCGCTCACCGCCGACGACGTGGCGGCGAGCTGGAACGAGGTTACAAACCCGCCGGCAGGCGTCATCAGCGCGCAGCGCGGCTACTATTCGATAGTCGAGAAGATCGAGGCGCCCGACGCGAATACCGTCGTCTTCCGCCTGAAATACGCGACCGCCGCGTTTCTGCCGGCGCTCGCCAACCCCTATATCTTCATCTACGCGAAGGCGATCCTCGACGATCCGAACCGCGGACCCCATTGGTACGAGAAGAACGTGATGGGTTCGGGTCCTTTCCGCTTTAAGGATTACCAGGCGGGCCAGTCGATTTCCGGCGAGCGCAACCCGGACTACTACCGCCCGGGATTGCCTTATCTCGACGGCTTTGTCGGGATTTTCGCCGACAAGCAGGCGACCCGGGTCGCGGCGATCCGCAGCGACCGGGCGGCGATCGAGTTCCGCGGCTTTCCGCCGGCCACGCGGGACGAGCTGAAGGCCGCGGTGGGCGATCAGCTCACGGTCCAGGAGAGCGACTGGAATTGCGGCGCGCTCGTTACCCCAAATCACCAGAAAAAGCCGTTCGACGATGCCCGCGTGCGCCGCGCGCTGAGCTTGGTGATCGATCGCTGGCACAGCGCGCCGGCGCTGGCGAAGATTACCATCGAGAAGACGGTCGGCGGGGTCAGTTTTCCCGGCTCGCCCTTGGCGGCGACCAAGGATGAATTGCAGCAATTGGCCGGTTACTGGCCGGACATCGAAAAGTCGCGGGAAGAGGCGAAGCGGCTGTTGAAGGAAGCCGGCGCCGAGGGATTGAGTTTTGAACTGCTCAACCGAAACGTCGATCAGCCCTACAAGTTCAACGCGACCTGGGTGATCGACGAGTGGAGCAAGATCGGCCTGAAGGTTACCCAGCGCGTGCTCGCCACCGGCCCCTACACGGAAGCGATCGAGCACGGCGATTTCGCGGTGACGCTCGACGGCGATTGCCAGACCGTCGTCAACCCGCTGCTCGACGGCACGAAATACCTGCCGCACTCGGTTTCCCCGTTCAATTTCGGCTACTACGACGACCCCGAGGAGATCGACATCTACGACAGGATGCTGCGGGAAACCGATTTCGCGCGGCAGCGCGACCTGATGCGCCGGTTCGAGAAGCGGGTACTGGACACCGAGGCACACGAGATTTTCCTCTTATGGCGCTACCGCATCGTGCCCTATCGCAGCTACGTCAAAGGCTGGAAGATCAGCCCCAGCCATTACGTCAACCAGGATTTGGCGACGATCTGGCTCGACCGGTAGCGAGCTCGTGCTAGCGTCCGGGAAACAACAAAAGGAAACCGTATATGGCCGCGCTTCTGAAGCACCTCGCCAAACTCGACATCCCCGGCGGCGGGCAGGTCGTCGCCGCGGGCGACTTCGCCTATATCGGCCATATGGGGCCGCCCGACGGCACCTCGATCGTCGATGTGTCGGACCCGCGCCGCCCGCGCGTCACCAGCCGCATCGAGATTCCGAGCTTTATGCATTCGCACAAGGTGCGGGTGAACGGCGATGTGATGATGGTCAACCAGGAGCTGTTCCGCGCCAAAGCGGCCGAGAAGCCGGATGGCTGGGCCGGCGGCATCAAGCTCTACGACGTGAAGGACAAGACCCGCCCGCGCGAGATCGGGCATTACAAATCGGGCGGCTCGCACCGCTTCGATTCGGACGAGCGCCACGCCTACATCTCGTCCGAGGAAGCGGGATATCTCGGCGACATCGTCGTGATCCTCGACCTCGCCGATCCGACGAAACCCGAGGCGATCGGCAAATGGTGGATGCCGGGGCAATGGACCGCCGGCGGCGAAACTCCGACCTGGCAGGGCCGCCGGCACCGCTGCCATCATCCGCTGCGGCGCGGCGACCGGCTCTACACGAGCTATTGGCATGGCGGGTTCGTGATCCTCGACTGCGCCGATTTACGGAACCCCAAGTTCATCAGCGGCCTCGACTGGAGCCCGCCCTACCCGTGCCCGACCCACACCGTGCTGCCGATCCCGCACGCGCTTAAAGGCCGCAAGGTCGCGGTGGTAACCGACGAGGAAGTCGCCGACCGGCTCACCCCGTCGCCCAACGCCTTTATGTGGATCGTCGACATCACCGACGAGGCGCACCCGGTGCCGATCTCGACCTGGACCGTGCCGCATGACGAGCCGTTCGATCCGCTATGCTGGTACGGCGCGCACCAGCCGCAGGAGACGGTCGACGGCAACATCATTCTCGTCACCTGGTTCGGCGGGGGCTTGCGCGCGGTCGACATCTCGAACCCGTACCGGCCGGAGGAGATCGACAGCTTTATGCCGGCCCCCGGCGCCGGGCAGACCATCGTGCAGTCGAACGACATCTTCGTCGACAAGGCGCGCGGCCTGGTGTTTCTGATCGACCGCTTGAACGGGCTCGATATCCTCGAATTAGCCGGATAAACCACCGCGCCGAACAGGGAGGGACCCATGATCTCCGCGGCAACCGCGCCGCGTTCCGCCGCCGGGACGGGGCTGGCGCGCTCTTCCGCTCATCCCGGCCGTGCTTGTTGTCATGCGAGATGCCCGGCCGGGTGGCGGTCGGTGCGTCTAACCGGCTATCGCGCCTCGAACACGTCTTTCGCCAGGCTCGCCGCGGTCATCGCGGTCGGCCAGCCGGAATAAAAGGCGAGGTGGGTGATCAGTTCGGCGATCTCGTCCTTGGTGACCCCGTTGTCGAGCGCGCGGCCCAAATGCCCGGTCAGCTGTTCGTAGCGCCCCATCGCCATCAGCGCGCCGCAGACGATGAGGCTCCGGTCGCGCTTGGAAAGGTGCGGGCGCTCCCAAATCTCGCCGTAGATCAGCGTATCGGCGATCTCGGCGAGCTTGGGCACGGTGCCGCGGATGCGCTCGCGCGCGGGCGAGCTGGTGGTCTGGGCCATGCTGTCCTCCTGATGTTGGTAACGGGCGCAGCCTAGGGTAAGTCTTGGCCCAGGGAAAATCGGAGGTGGCATGCGCGTCGCGATCGTCGGGGCCGGGGGGATCGGTTGCATCTATGGCGCCTCGCTCGCCAAGGCGGGCGCGGAGGTGGTCTTTCTCGCACGCGGCGCGCATCTCGCGGCGCTGCGGGCAAACGGCCTCAGGATCGAAGGCGGCCGGGGTGAAACCCATATCGACCCGGTACAGGCGACCGACGATCCGGCCAGTGTCGGCATCGTCGATTACGCGATTTTCTGCGTCAAATTATGGGATGTCGAAAGCGCCGGAGCAGCGATCAAGCCGCTGGTCGGCCGGGAGACCGCGGTCATTCCGCAGCAGAACGGGGTCGACGCGCACGAGCGGCTGATCCCGATCCTCGGGCGCGAGGCGGTGATGGGCGGCACCGCCTGGGTCACCGGCTCGATCGTCGCGCCCGGCGTGGTGCGCCAGACCGGCGCCTATCAGCGCCTGATCTTCGGCGAACTCGACGGGACGATGAGCGCGCGCGGACAACGGCTCGCCGATCTGTGCGCCGCTTCCGGCTTTGACGGTGAGTTCGAGCCGGATGTGCTGGTGCCGATCTGGGAGAAGTTCCTCAGCATCGTCCCGCTGTCCAGCGTCAATTCGCTGACCCGGGCGCCGCTCGGTATCTATTGCGAGGATCCCGAGCTCTGGGCGCTGTGCGAGGGAACCCTGCGCGAGACCATCGCGGTCGGCCGCGCCGAGGGCATCGCGCTGCCGCCCGACAGTTTCGCAAGAGTGACCAGGCAGCTGCGCTCGATGCCGCAGCACCACATGACCTCGATGTGCAACGACCTGCTGCGCGGCAACCGGATCGAGCTGCCGTGGTTTGCCGGCAAGGTGGTTGAGCTTGGCCGCAAGCACGGCATCGCGACTCCGACCTGCAATCTGCTCTACGCGGCGCTGAAGCCGCACATCAACGGGAAGCCGGTCTAAGCGTCGGGCGGCTGCCAGGTAACCCCGTCGTCGAGCGGGATCACCGGGCGCGGCAGGCGGGTCCAGTCAAAATTCGCCAGCACCGGCGAGGTGAGGCCGGGCAGATCGACCTCGACGATCCGCTCGTGGTCGAAGAACTCGTCGAACCCGCCGCGGAAATGGCCGCGCGATTTGACGACGACCGCGCGCGCCTTGGCGATGTCGAGCCCCATCATCTCGAAGAACACCGGGTCGGCGCATTGCACCCGGTGCGAGATCACGACGACGGTGATCCCGCCGATCCGCAGCGCCGCGCAGGGGCCGAGATGCAGGCTCTGCCCCGCATAGATGCCGCGCCGGCCGACGCAATCGCCGTCAGTCAATGCAACGATTCGGGCCGGCGCGGTCCATTCGTCGGAGAATTTGGTGTCCTCGGCGCGGTTGAAGCGGGCGTCGAAATTGTAGTGGAGGCCGTATTGGTGCGCCTCCGCGGCGAGCGGCGGATCGTAGATGACGCCAACCAGGGCGCCCGTGACCCCGGCCTCGTGGAAGGCGCGCAGCAGGAACATTGTGTTGCCGCGCGCGCCGCCGCCGGGGTTGTCGGCGACATCGGCGAAGGCGAGCGCCGGCAGCGCGGGATCGCGCGACACGGCGAGCGCCTTCGCCACCGCGGCGCCGAGCGCGGTGAGCTTGGGATAAAAGCGCGGGCGGTTGTCCCAGCCGAATTGCGCCACCTCGCGCGCCACCGCCTCGGCGGCGCGCGAATTGCGCCGGTCGCGGCGTGCTGTCACCACCACGGTAAGACCGTTCTTCGCCGTGTCGGAAAAGGCGAACCCGCCCATCACCGATACGTTCATGATCTCCGGGCCGAGTTTGGTCTGGCCGTAGTCGATCATCTCGGCGTAGGGCCCGGCGGCGGTCAGCATCGTCACGGTCGGCGGCACGATCGGCAGACGCACAAAGGCGCGCTCGGTCTTGGTGCCGGCCTTGTCGCCATCTGGCAGCATCTCGCGGATCGCGCCGGCGGCTTCCTCGCCGCGCTCGCGCATATCCATATGCGGGTTGGTGCGGTAGCCGATAAAGGCGTCGATCGACTGCACCATGCGCTCGGAGATGTTGGCGTGGAGATCGAGCGTCGCGGCGACCGGCACGTCGGGGCCGACAATGCGGCGCACCAGCGCGAAAAGTGCGCCGTCCGGGTCGTCTTCCTCGGTGGTGATCGCCGCACCGTGCGAGCAGATATAGACCGCGTCGACCGGCAGCGCGGCGGTGAGCCGCGTCTCGATCGTCGCCATCAATTCGGTGAAGAAAGCATGATCGACCGGGCCGTTGGGTTCGGTCATCGCCAGCGCGATGCCGACCGGCTCCCAGGCGCCCGCAGCGTCCATCGCCGCGACAAAGCCCGGCGTCTCGGGCAGCATCGGCGGCGTCGGACCGCGCGCCGCGCGCAGGATGTCGTCGCCTTCGAGATAGGTGCGCGCCGCGAAATGCGCCCGCGTCGCGACCGGCGCGAAGCGGTTGCACTCGATCGAGAAGCCGAGCAGGGCGACGCGCGGATTGGCGTTGGACATGGGACGGACGCGGGGTTGTTGTGCCGCGCCTATCCTACCCTGCTCCGCGGTCATTGCGACCCCGGACTTGATCCGGGGGAAGCAATCTTGTGCCTAATCGAGGAGATTCCGCGTCGCGCTGAGCGCTTCCGCATAGAATACGCGGACGGCTCGCGCCGGCTCCCCGTGCCGGCGGGTTCGCTGAAAGGTTCCCAGGCCATGCCCAGGATCGACGGTGCCCGCGTTCTCACCGATTTGAAGCGCCTCGCCGAATTCGGCCGTTACGAAACCGGCGTCGACCGGCCGACCTACTCCGCGGTCGACCTCGCCTCGCGCCACTGGCTCGCGGGAAAATTCGCCGAGGCCGGGCTGGACCCGGCGATCGACGGCATCGGCAATGTGTTCGGCCGCGCGGAGGGCGCGACGCGGCGGCTGCTGGTCGGCTCGCACAGCGAGACCCAGCCGAAGGGCGGCTGGCTCGACGGCGCGCTCGGCGTCGTCTACGCGCTGGAGCTGGCGCGCGCGTTCGCCGCCGACCCCGCGCTCAGCGGGCTCGGCATCGAGACCGTCGCCTGGGCCGACGAAGAGGGGCATTACGGCAACATGCTCGGCAGCCGGTCGTTCACCGGGCGGCTCGGCGAGGCCGAGATCGACGCCGCCAGGAGCCGCGACGGGGTCGCCTTGCGCGATGCGCTGGCCACGGCCGGGTTCGCCGGAAGGCCGCGCATCGAGGTCGAGCCGGGGCGCTATCTCGGCTACCTCGAAGCGCATATCGAGCAGGGCGACACGCTGGATTCGACCGGCCGCAGGATCGGAATCGTCGAGGGCATCGTCGGCATCTGGAACTGGCGCGTCGTCCTCACCGGCCAGCAGAACCACGCCGGCACGACGCAGATGGCGCGGCGCAAGGATGCCGGCGTGGCAATGGTGCGCCTGGCGACGCAAATCCACGACCGCTTCGCCGGGATCGCCGGGCCGCGCACGGTGTGGACGATCGGGCGCATGCTGATCGAGCCCAACGCGCCGAGCGTCGTCCCTGGCCGCGCCGAGATGTTGGTGCAGGCGCGCGACGTCGATACCGCCATCCTCGCGCGCTACCGCGCCGCGCTGCTGGAGCTGGCGGCCGAATGCGACCGCGCCGGCCCGTGCCGCTGCGAGGTCGAGGAATTGTCGCAGACCGAGCCGCGGCTGATGGACGAGGCATTCGAGAATGCGATCGAGGCGGCCGCCGAGCAGCATGTGCCGGGCGGTCATCTGCGCCTGCCGAGCGGCGCCGGCCATGACGCGCAGGTGATCTCGCACCGGCTGCGATCGGGCATGATGTTCATCCCGAGCCTCAACGGGGTCAGCCACCACTGGTCCGAGGACACACGGGAAGACGATATCGTGCTCGGCGCCCAGGTCTTCGCCGATGCCGCGGCGGCGATCCTCAAGGCGGGGTGAGGCGATGACCATTATCTTGCAGGAGTCGCTGCGCGGGCTGTTCTACGCGCCCTATTACGCGGCGCTGGCGCTCGGCGCCTATGAGAAGGAAGGCGTCGAGGTGCGGTTTGCCGCCGCACCGGGCTTTGGCAACGCGCCCGGCGGGTTGTTCGACGGCAGCACCGACGCCGCCTGGGGCGGGCCGATGCGGGTCAACCAGCTTTATGAGGAGCGCGCGGATTGCGATGTCGTGTGCTTTGGCGAGGCGGTGACGCGCGACCCGTTCCTCTTGGTCGGGCGGGAGAAGCGGCCGGGGTTCACGATCGCCGATTTGGCGAAGGCCCGCATCGCCACGGTCAGCGAGGTGCCGACGCCGTGGCTCTGCCTGCAGCACGATCTGCGGCTGGCCGGGATCGACCCGGCGAGCCTCGACCGCGTCGCCGACCGCTCGATGGCCGACAACATGGCGGCGCTGCGGGCCGGCGCGCTCGATGTCGTGCAGCTGTTCGAGCCGCTCGCCGAGGAGCTGATCGCCGAGGGTTGCGGCCATCTGTGGTACGCGGCGGCGAGCCGCGGCCCGTGCTCCTACACGACCTTCTACGCGCGGCGCCGGGTGCTTGCGGCCAAGCGCGCGGAGTTTCGGCTGCTGGTGCGCGGCCTTTACCGCACCCAGAAATGGCTGGACGCGCAGCCAGCCCAGGCGCTGGCCGAGACCGTACAACGCTATTTTCCGGCGATGCCGCAAGCGCGCCTCACAGCGGCGCTCGGCCGCTACAAGGCGCTCGGCATCTGGGGCCGCAATCCGATCCTGCCGCGCGACGGCTATGAGCGGCTGAAAGACGGGTTGGTGTCGGGCGGGTTCGCCAAAGGCGCGGCCTACGAGGTCGCGGTCGACAATTCGCTCGCCGAGGAAGCGGTGCGCGACGATCCGGCGTCGCTAGGTTAAAGATAGCCGCTCGCGGCATTGAACTAGACTGTGGAGGGCTGAAATGACCAGGGTGGAACTCGATGCGGCGCTGGCTCGGCTGGGGCTCGACGTGCCGGAGAGGGAGCGTCAGGAGCTCGTCGGCGCGGTGGGATACGTCGCCGAGATGGCGCGGCTGGTCAAAAAGCCGCGCTGGGTCGGCGCCGAGCCGGCGCATACCGTTGCTTTCCCCATTGGCGCCTTCCCCTCTGGCGCCTTCCCGGAGAAATAGCGATGGTCCCCGATTTCCTCACCATCGCCGAGGCGGCGACGCTGATCGAAAAGCGCGAGCTGTCGCCGGTCGAGCTGACCCAGAGCCGGCTCGACCGCATCGAAAAGCTCGACGGCCAGCTCCACAGCTTTATCCGCGTGCTGCCGGACGAAGCACGCGCCGCCGCACGCGCCGCCGAGGCAGAGATCGCCGCCGGCCGCTATCGCGGGCCGCTGCACGGCATCCCCATCGGCCTCAAGGACATCTACGAGACCAAGGGCATCCCCACCACTGGCCACTCCAAGGTCATGCAGAACCATGTGCCGGCGGCGGATGCGTTCTCAGTCGCCAAGCTGAAGGATGCCGGCTGCGTCGTGATGGGGAAGCTCGCGACGCACGAATTCGCCTTTGGCGGGCCGTCGTTCGACCTGCCCTGGCCGCCGGCGCGCAACCCGTGGGACACGACGCGCTTCACCGGCGGCTCGTCGAGCGGCACCGGCGCAGCGGTGCCGGCGGGGCTGGTGCTGGGCGGCACCGGCAGCGACACCGGCGGCTCGATCCGCGGGCCGGCGGCCTATTGCGGCCTCGCCGGGATCAAGCCGAGCTACGGCCTCGTCAGCCGTGCCGGCATCCTGCCGCTGGCGTTCTCGCTCGACCATGCCGGGCCGATGGCATGGACCGCCGAGGATTGCGCGATCATGCTGCAGGCGATGGCCGGCCACGACCCGGCCGACCCGGCGAGCGCCAACCGGCCGATCCCCGATTACCGCAAGGCGCTGTCGGGCGACGTCAAGGGCCTGCGCATCGGCCTCATCCGCCATTTCTATACAACCGACAACAAGGCCGACGCGACGACCCGCGACGCGATTGACTCCGCCGCGAAGAAGTTCGCCGAGATGGGCGCCGAGGTGCGCGAGATCACCTTGTCGCCGCTTGCCGAATGGGCGGCTTGCGGCGTCCTCATCATGATGACCGAGGCCTACGCCATCCACGAAGCCAATTTGCGCACCCGCTTCACCGATTTCGGCGAGATCTTCCGCGACCGGATGGCCTTGGCCGGGCTGTGGACGGCCGCGGACTACGTGCAGGCCACGCGCCGCCGCCGCGAGCTGGTCGACGAGCTCGACCGGGCGATGGCGACCCTCGATTTGGTGATGACGGCGGCGGCGCCATCCGAAGCGCCGAAGATCGACGAGGTGCCGAAATTCGCGATCATGGAGCGCCCGTCGCTGACCATGCCGTTCAACGTCACCGGCAGCCCGGCGATGGCGGTGTGCTGCGGCTTTACCGAGGCGGGGCTGCCCCTGTCATTCCAGGTCGTCGGCCGGCGCTTTGCCGACGCGACGGTGCTGCGCGCAGCCGACGCCTACGAGCGCGCCACCCCGTGGCGCGCCCGGCGGCCGCCTCTTTGAGCACCCTTATCGCGCGCCGACGAAATTGACCTGGGCGAACACGTAAGGCACCGCTTGCGGCTGGATCTGGCGCAGATAGGAGACCTGCGGCGGCACGCAATCCCAGGCGCCGTTGTCGTCCTGCTGGATTTCCAGCGCGAATTGCGTGTTGGGCGGCAGGGTCAGGGTCTGCGAAGAGCCTTGTTGCGGCAGGCAGTTCTCGACGCTGAAAACATAGTGGCCGGGCGCGAAGTCGCGATAGAACACGGTTCCCTCGGCGCTGGTGGCGATCGGCGCGCCGTTGACGTAGATCATCGGCGGGTGAAACGAGGTGCCGGGTTCCAGTTGGCGCAGAAACCACACGCGGGATTGCCCGGCCGCGACCGGCGGCGCCTGCTCGGGCGTCGCGGCGAAGCCCGGGCCGACGGAAGCGCTGAGCGCGACCAGGAACGAGATAAGCGCCGCGCCGAGCGCTCGCGGTATTCGATGAGCTGATTTCATGTCACCATCCTCCCTGCGCGGGAAGATGGCGACGGGAGGCGCGCGATGAAAGTCCTCAAAAATGCGCGGCTGATCGACGGGACGGGCTCGGCTCCGGCCAGGGGCGCAACGGTCGTCGTCCGCGGCAACCGCATCGATGCGGTCACGACCCGGAGCCACGCCGACTTCCCCGCCGACGCGGAAATCATCGATTGCGCCGGGCTCACCGTGTTGCCCGGCCTCATCGACTGCCACGACCACATGGCGAACCATCGCTACAATCTGGCGCATCGCTGGGGCATCGACGAACCGGAGAGCACGCGGCATCTGCGCACCGCCGCCGTGCTGCGCCAGACGCTCGAGGCCGGCTACACGATGATCCGCGATGCCGGCGGGCTCGACGCCGGGTTCAAGCGCGCGATCGAGGAAGGGCTCGCGGTCGGGCCGCGGCTTGTCCTGTCGATCTCCATAATTTCGCCGATCGGCGGCATCGGCGACCGCATGGCGCCGTCGGGCGATTGCTGCTGCGTGCCGGGCGATCCGCTCTTGCCGAGCGGTGTGGTCGAAACTCTCGCCGATGTGCGGCCGGTGGTGCGCCGCATGGTGCGCGCCGGCGCCGATGTCATCAAATGCGCAACCACCGGCGGCGCCAGTTCGCGCCCCGGCCACGGGCCGCGCGACGGCGCCTTCAACCTCGACGAGATGCGGGCGCTGGTCGAGGAGGCGCATGCGCTCGACCGGCGCGTCATGTGCCACGCGCTCGGCGGGCGCGGGCTCGACATCGCGATCGAGGCCGGCGTCAATTCGATCGAGCACGGCTGCTATCTCGACGAGGACCCGCGCCATCTCGACCTGATGGCGGCGCGCGGCATCGTCTTCGTGCCGACCCTCTTGGTCTACGAATACCACCGCAAATCGGCGCAGTCGCATGTCCGCGAGCGGGCGCGGGAGCTCTTCGAGCACCACGTTCTGGCGATCAAGCGGGCGCTCGCGGCCGGTGTCAAAATCGTCGCCGGCACCGATGCCGGCGGGCACGGCCACCCGGCCAATGCCGGCGAGTTGGCCTGCCTTGTCGATGCCGGCATGACTTCAATGCAGGCGATCCAGGCGGGGACGCTGTGGGCCGCCGAATGCTGCGGCACGGAGGCCGAGCTCGGCACCGTCGAAAAGGGCAAGCTCGCCGACCTCGTCGTCGTCGCCGGCGACCCGCTCGCCGACATCGCCGTGCTGCGCGAGCCGAAGAACATCGCGCTGGTGCTCAAGGGCGGCGAGATAGCCGCCGACCGGATGCAGACAGCGCGGCGCTAGCGGGCGGCCGGCTGGCGTGTTGGCGGCGGCCGTTTCGGCCGCATCATCCGCCCCGCCTTGCGCAGCGCGCGCATCGGCAGCGTGCGCAGCGGCCAAAGGCGGATCGAACTCAAGGCCCCTCGGCGGCAGTTGGGGTCGGCCAAAAGATAGATCGCCTTATCGACATCGAAGCGCCCGGCCAAGCGGTCGGCGAAACGCACCGCGGTGTCGAGCGCGACATCGTTGAGTCTGTGAAGCTCGTAGATGACCATCAGCTTGATCAGTTGATCGACCTCGACCGGATCGGCCAGTGACGTGTAGTGCTCGGAGTGGTCGGCTTCGTCGATGAGGTCGCGGCAGAACAGCACGTTGAACGTCGCGGGCTTGCCGATGTCGCTCAGCGAAGCGCGGCCGGATTTTCGTCGGTCCTTGACTGCGGCGACAAAGCTGGCGCGGGGCACCCGGTTGAAGTTGAGGTCGAACGGCAGCAGCCGCGCCTCGAGCAGCAGCTCCTGCACGGTGACGAAATGGGTTTTGGGATATAGCGGACTGATGCTGAAACTGGTTTCGACCTCGACCCCCAAGACCGTCCGCAAGGTTCGCGACGCGCCGAGAAACACCTCCTTCTCAAATCCTTCCACATCGCATTTGAGGAAATCCGGAGCCGGGATAATGCCTTCGGCGAGCAGCGTGTCGAGCCGGCGCACGGTGACCATTCGCGCGCGCTCGTCGCGCTTGTCGCGCAGCCCGAACCGGTCGTCGCCCTGGGCATAAAATGAGCTCGAGGTCGACTCGGCTTCGTTGACGTAAAACGCCCGCTCCTCATCGGCGCTGCCCGCGGCCAGCCAGTGGTAATGGCGGTTCGGGTAGTTGGCATTCTTGCGCCGCAACAGGCCGATGACCTCCTCGATGGCGTCAAAACCCTGGACGACGAGGTAGTCGCCGAGCAGATGCCAGCGCGAGTTCTCCGCGCCCTGGACGCCGACATCGACGACGACAAACGGCCGTTCGAGAAGCCCGGCGCTGACCACCCACCGGGTAAAGAGCGCGGACGTGTTAAACCAGAGGTGCATGGGGCCGGAGACCTGGGGTTGCTGGCGGCGCGGCGGAAATCATTTCGCTCCGGCGCTGCGCTTGACGAAATCGCGGATCAGCTCGCACGCCCGGCGCGACGCATCGGAGGTGGGGTCGCGCATCACGAAGGTATGCGGCTGGCCGTCGAATTTGTGCAAATCGATCTGGCCGCCCTTCGCGCGCCAGGCTGCGGTAAAGCGGTCGGCCATGTCGGGGGTGACGTTGTCGTCGCCGGTGCCTTGCAAGATGATCGCCGGCGGCAGGCTCGCCGCTTCGCCCGCCTCGACGATGCGCAGCGGGTTGCCTTCCGTCATCTCGGCTTCCGCGGCCCAATAGGCGTCGTGCGATTCGACGAGCCGCGCATTGCCCTTGTCCTTGACCATGCGGTAGCGCGCGAGCGGGTCGGAGATCGGCCAGCACAGTACGAGATAGGGCAGGCTCGCATCTGTGTGCGGCGCCTCGGCCAGCGACAGCGCCGCATAGCGCGGATCGTTCGGCTTCAGCGCCGACAGCAGCAATTGGTGCGCGCCGCTCGAGGTGCCGAGCCCGCCGACGAGGTCGGCACGGCTGCCGAATTCGGCGGCATGCGCCTTCAGCCAGCGCGTCGCGTAGTGAATGTCGGCGATCGAGGCCGGGTAGCGGTGCCGCGGCGGCATGCGGAAATCGACCGCGAGCACGACGATGCCGCTCTTGGCGAGCGCCTCGTCGAGCGGCGCGTTGTTGAGCCGGTCGCCCGCGGCCCAGGCGCCGCCATGCACCTCGACGAGCGCCGGAAAGGGCCCGCTTCCTTTCGGCTGGTAAAGCCGCGCGAGCAGCGGCCCGTCCTCGGCTCGGCGGTATTCCAGGTCGCGGGTCTCGATCTCATGGGTGGCGGCGATGGCAACCTCGTTCGGCATGGCGTCCTCGGTTCTAAAACGGTTTCAGCGACGCGCTGCGGGTCGCGGCGGGAAGGCCGGCGATCTCGCTCACCAGCTTGCGCGTCATCGCGTCGGTGAAGCTCTCGAAATTCTCGACGACCAGCAGGAACGCCCCGGTCCCGCCGATCACGTTCTGGCGGTAGTACTCGGGAAGACCGCCGGGCGGCTGGGTGTGCGAGGTGAAACCCGGATTGGCCTGAGTGTTGATGATCGCCAGCCCGTTGATGGTGATGCCCTTGGCGACCGCCTCGTCGCGCGCCTCGGTCACCGGGCGGCCGGCATTGCTGGTGCCGTCGCCGGAAATGTCGATCACCCTGCGGTCGGCCGCCTGGGCAGCGGCGCCGAGCTGGGCGGCCGAAAAATCGATAGCCTCGCTGATCGAGGTGCGCGCCAGGAACGAGCGCGGCGCGGTGAGGATTTCTTGGGCGATGGCGCCCGCATCCTCGCCGTCCTTCACCACGGTCCAATCGATGACGATTTTCTGCTCGCCCGATCCGGACCATTCGACGTAACTCAATGCGATTGCCCGGTTGGCGCCGCCAGTGATCGCCTTCAGCACGCGCCCATCGGACAAGGCCGCGGCGTAGCCCTTGCGCTGCAGGTTGAACTCCTCATCGTTGATGCTGCGCGACACGTCCGCCGCCAGGACCAGCAACAGATCGACATTCTCGGCCCGCGCCGGCAGCGGCGCGGCGGCCAGGGCGGCGACCAGGGCGGCGGCGAGCGCGGCGCCGGCGAGGCGATTCATCCAACGAGCTCGCGGCGGACGATCGCCGCGCCTGCGACGAGCGCCCGCAATTTGGCCGAGGCGCGCTCGCGCGGCAGGTATTTCATCCCGCAATCGGGCGCGGCGACCAGGCGCTCGGCGGCGATGTGCTCGAGGCCGCGCCGCAGCCGCGCCGCCACCTCCTGCGCCGTCTCTACCTCCGCACTGCCGAGATCGAGCACGCCGAGGAGGATGGTCTTTTCGGACAGCTCCCGGAGGACGCCGAGGTCGAGCCGCGGCTGTGCCGCCTC
>Ga0209483_1000787_pt1 | contig 25891 bp, 24 predicted proteins | sample NGEPerA_FD_184508 | JGI IMG/M metagenome (GOLD analysis project Ga0209483, IMG submission 184508) | Arctic peat soil microbial communities from the Barrow Environmental Observatory site, Barrow, Alaska, USA - NGEE PermafrostL2-A... | ecosystem: Environmental > Terrestrial > Soil > Wetlands >... | reverse complement strand
CCGCCAGTGGGATCGGGTGGGCGTCGGCCCACCGACCCCTCTACGGTTGACGACATGCACCTACTCCCGCTCCGACTCGAGGCCGAGGTGGGCGACTCCGGTGGGACCCGGGAGGAGGTGAGCGACCTGGAGGGGACCGGTCGGTCCTTCGGTCTGGGGCCGATCGAAGTCACCCTCGAGCTCCACGACACCGGCGTCGACTGGTCGGTGGCCAACCGGGGCGACCGCTCGGTGCGGATCCGCTCGATCGCCATCGTCTACGCAGTGGCCGGAGCCAAGGCACCCGTCCGGATGTTCCGCAACGGCTACCAGTCCTGGTCGCCGTCGACGGTGGGGGTCCTCGGCATCGACGTCGACCCGTCGGTCAGGGCCGACCTCCCCTTCCTTCAGGCGGTCCACCACGCCGATCAGCGACGGGCCCGTCCGGGCGAGCTCCGCTCCGAGTGGGTCACCGTGCTGGCCGACGGGTGGGGATCCGGCGACGCGGCGGTCCTGCTCGGCTTCGACGGTGGCTCCCACCATGACGGCACACTCCGCCTGGGCCCGGGGGACGATGGGATCGAAGTGCGGGCCGAAGCCTTCCTGGGTGACGCCGAACTCACCCCCGGCGGCCACCGGCCCCTCCACTCCGTGCTGATCGCCGACGGCCCCGCCACCGACGCCCCGGCATTGCTCGAAGGCTGGGCCGACCGGGTTGCCAGCTTGGCAGGCGCCCGGACAGGGGGCCCCTTCCAGGTCGGGTGGTGCAGTTGGTACCAGTACTTCCACGACGTGACCGAGGCCGACATCGTCGCCAATCTGGCCCTCGCCGACCGGTGGCCCTTCGACGTCTTCCAGATCGACGACGGCTATCAGGCGGCTATCGGCGACTGGCTGGAAACCAATGACCGGTTTCCCTCCGACCTGGCCGGGCTGGCCGCATCGATCGGAGCGACGGGACGGACACCGGGCCTGTGGCTCGCTCCGTTCCTCGTCGCCCCCGACTCGGAGGTGGCTCGCCGGCATCCCGATTGGATCGCCCGTCACCTCGTTGACGGTGTCGACACCGGACCGCTGCGCACCTGGTGGAACCCGCCCTGGGGCGGTGGCCAGGATGGATTCATGTTCGGCCTCGACACCACCCATCCGGAGGTCGCCGCCCACCTCGAGTCGGTGGCCGCCGCCGTGGTCGACGCCGGCTTCCCCTACCTGAAGCTCGACTTCACTTTCTCGCCGAGCGTGGACGGCGGCTACGCAGACCGCGGCGCCACCCCGGCCGAACGGGTGCGGGCCGGGTTCGCCGCCATCCGCCGGGGGGCCGGAGACGGCGCCTTCCTCCTCGGGTGCGGTGTGCCCCTCGCCAATGTGGTGGGCCTCGTCGACGCCAATCGGATCGGCCCCGACGTCGCCCCCGTCTGGGCACTCCATCCCGATGACGAGATGGTGGCCGGCTACCTGGGCATCCAACCGGCCACCGCCCACGCCTTCACCAATACCCTCACCCGGTCCTTCATGCACCGGCGCCTGTGGCTCAACGACCCTGACTGCCTGATGCTGCGGACCGAGGACACCGGACTGGCACCGGCGGCAGCCCGCACCTGGGCGCACGCCGTGGGAGTGTCCGGCGGCCTGGCCTTGGTCTCGGACGACCTGGCGCTGCTCGGGGCCGAGGCGCGTGGGCTGCTGGACGAGGTGATCACCCTGGGTCGCGCCGCCGATGCCGAAGCCTGCAGGGGCGATGGAGCGCGGTGTCCCGACCTGCTCGAGCATCCGTCGCCGGGCCGACTCGAGTCGGCCGCCGGCAGCCTCGACGCCGACCCGCAGACCGGGACGTCACGCCTGACGGCAGCCGTTCGGGGCTGAGCCGGATCGATCGGCGCGGCGGCCCGTACGGGGGCCGTTGGTAGGGTCGTCGGGCATGGACCCCCGTGCGCAACTGCTCGAGGCGCACGCGGTGGGGCGGGCGCTGACGGAAGGTGGGATCGAGCAGATGCGCGGTCAGGCCTTGATCCAGGTCCGGCGGTCGATGGGCATGACCCGGCCGCCACCGCCCCCCTGCCAAGACCCGGACCTCGCCCACGTCGCCCCGGATTCAGTGGTTCGACGAATCCACGGCGACGTGCCGTCCATGCTGATCGGCGGGCTGTCCGCCCTGCTCTTCCAGATGCTCCACCCCCTGGCCATGGCCGGGGTGACGCAGCACTCCAACTACCGACAGGATCCGCTCGGACGCCTGGAGCGGACGGCCTCGTTCCTCGGGACGACCACGTTCGGCACCACGTACGAAGCCCAGGCGGCCATCGACCGGGTACGCCGGGTCCATGTCCGGGTACGGGGCGTGGCTTCGGACGGTCGGCCCTATGCAGCTTCCGACCCCGACCTCATCACATGGGTGCACGTCGCCGAGGTCTCGAGCTTCCTGGCCGCCTCCCGGGTCTACGCGCCCCAGCCCCCCACCCCGGACGAGGCCGACGACTACCTCTCCCAGATGGCCGGCGTGGCGACCGCCCTCGGGGCGGTGTACGTGCCCCGATCGACCGCCGAGCTCGACACCTACTTCGCCGAGGTCCGCCCCCACCTGCACCTCACGGCCGAGGCGCGCACCGCCCGCAATTTCGTGCTGCGCGGCGTGGGCCGGTGGCCCCACGAGATCGCAACCTATGGCTTGCTGGTGGGCGCCGCCCAAGGGGTCCTGCCCGGCTGGGCCCGTCGCCAGCTCCGTCTGCCGACGGTGCCGGCCGGGGACCTGCTGGCCGTGCGGCCGTCGGCTCGCCTCCTGGGACTGGCCTTCCGGTGGGTCGTCACTCCGCCGACTCCGTCGGTGCCGTCGGCCGCCGGGGCCGGGATCCCGACCACCTGAGGATCACCGCTCCGACACAGCGAGCCGACGCAGCGAACTAACTCAGCGAACCGAGCGCAGGTCCGGGGAATGGGGAACGCCGGCCCCCGGAAGCGTGCCCTCCGCCAGCGGAGAGCGCGCCGGTCGGTGCTCGCCGCCTAGGTCCAGCACCTCGTCGAACCCCTGGCGCAGGCAGTCGACCAGCACGCCGGGGTCGGGGACCGCCGAGGTGTCGATGGTGCAGCCGATTCCACATGTGCCCCGGTAGGACAGCAGCGTCACGTTGAGCGCCGCTCCGGTGGTGGGGCCGAACGCGTAGTTGCCGGTGACCGGGGCCCCGGCCAGGAACAGGGGGATCGGAATGCCGGGAACGTCGCTGGCCACGAAGTCGACGTGCTTGAGCATCGACCCGATCACCCCGGACGGCAGCAGGTTCAGCAGTCCGGCCACCGCGTCCGACAGGGGGACGGCCTCTTCGTAGCGGGCGGCCCGGCATCGCCAGGCGGTCGTCCGCACCCGGACGGCCGGATCGGCCTCCCCGACCGGGACGGTGAATCGCTCGAGCGTGATCCGGTTGCCGCCGACGGGATCGCCTTCGCGGCGCAGTGAGATCGGCATGGTCACCCGCAGGTCTCGCACGGGAGCACCGTGCAGCTCGTGGTAGCGCCGTAGCCCACCGGTGACCGAGGCCACGAAGGCGTCGTTCAGGGTCGCATCCCGGGTGGCACCGGCCCGCTTGAGCTCGTCGAGCTCGACTTCGATCACATCCAGGTACCGGCCCAATCCCCGAGCGGTCATCACCGGCGACAGCGTCTCCGACACCGGCATGACGAAGCGCCCCAACGAGGTCGCCGTGGCCAGCACGTCGAGCGTCGAGCGCACCGGGTGGCGTGCCAGTCCGCCCGGCACCCGCACCGCACGGGCGACGCCGTCACATGTGGTCCCCACCAGTCGGTGCAGCGAACGGGCCAGGGCCTCCCGGGTCAACTCCGTCCCGCTCGGCTCCCGATCCGGGTGCGGCTGGGGGGCCGTGCCGATCGGTCCCGGGTCGGAGCTCGTCTCGAAGAGCAGCATGCCCATCTGGATCGCCCCGACCCCGTCGGTCAGCGAGTGGTGGAGCTTCAGCACCAGGGCGGCCTGGTCGCCCTCCAGACCCTCGATGAGGGTGGCGGCCCAGAGCGGGCGCGACGGCTCGAACTCGGTCATGGCTTCCGACCGGGCAAAGTCGAGGACCGTAGCCGCCGTGTGCGGGTGCGGGGCGTCCATGCGGTGGAGGTGGAGCGACAGGTCGAGGTCGCAGTCGACCCACCGCGGGGTGGCGAAGGGACCGGGCGGTCGGACCGGGCGCTGGCGGAACCGGGGGACGACCCGCGTGACGACGTCGAGCCGGGCGGCCAGCACCTCGAAATCCGGTCGACAGCCCAGCCACGTCACCCCGACGATGGTCGAACGGAGCCCGGGGTCGTGCTCCATGTTCCAGGCCAACGCATCGGTGTTGCGCATGAATTGGTCGTAGCCGGCCATCTGCCGTCCTCCCGCGTCCGTGAGACGAACCTACGTCAGGCCCCCGGGGAGGGGCAGGGCCGAACGTCACGATTCCGGCGCGCCGCGACCTGGACGCCCGTCAACCTCCTGACCAGGGGTTCTGGACCGGCTTGTTCTCCACAGGGGCTGCCCGGTAAATTTGCCGTCTTGTGTGTCGCGCCTGTTCGACCCCGGTGACGGGGCCAGACGAAGCGGGGCCGGCCCGTCGATTGCTCCGGGTCCTCCTCCTCCCCGTACTCGTCCTCCTCGCCGCCCTCCCCCTCGGGACGGCGGTGCGCCCGGCGGGCGCGGACACTGTCACCGACCTCCAGTCCCAGGCGGCCACCGTCGCCCAGCACCTCGTCCTCGAACAGCTCCAGGTGGACGCCGCCCAACAGCAGACCTCGGTGTCGTCGGCCCAGGTGACGGCGGATGCCCAGGCCATCGCCCAGATCGCCCAGCAGTTGACCGCCGACCAGGCGGCCATCGCCCACCAGCTGCGCATCGTCCAGAACCAGGCGATCCTGTCTTACATCGACTCGGGGGCGAACTCGTCGAGCACCGACACCGCCCTCTTCAGCGGGGGTACGGCCCGGGCCCAGGCGGCCAGTGAGTACGCCAGCCTGGCCGTCGGCAACATCACCGCCGAGATGGCCCAGCTCCACACCGCCCAGCACGCCCTCCAGGACCGTCAGGCCGCACTGCAGGCCCGCCAGAGCCAGGACCGCGCCGATCAGGCCCGACAGGCAGCCGACCTCGCTCAGGCCGACAACGCGGCGGCCGCGCTCCGCAACGAACAGGCCCGGCTCACCGGACAGCTGGCCACCGCGGTGGCGGCCCAGCAGACTGCCCAGGCCATGACGGCCGCGACCGCTGTGGCCCGGGCACCGAAGGCCACCACCACCCAGTCGGACACCGTGGCCACCATCCCATCCTCGCCTGGGCCGACGTCGCCTCCCGCGACCGCGGTGCCCTCCGGAGCCGGCAACAGCAATGGTGACCCCTACCCGAACCTGGCCGATCCGGCGTTGAACCCGTTCCTCACCTGCGTGGTCCAGGCGGAGTCCGGCGGGAACTACAGCATCGTCTCCCCCAACGGGCTCTACATGGGAGCCTTCCAGTTCAGCCAGCCCACCTGGAACTCGGCCGCGTCGGCGGCCGGACTCGGGCTCCTGGTCGGTGTGCCGCCGAACCACGCGACCAAAGCCGAACAGGACTCGGTGGCCGTCGCACTCTTCGCGCTCGACGGCCATCAGCCCTGGCTCGGCGATCGCTGCAGCTGATCACCCGGGGTCCCGCTCCCGGTAAGCCCGCCTCCGACCGCGCCGCCCATCCGACCCCGGGGGCGGTCACCGCAGCCTGCACCGACCGGTCCCGACGCAGGTGCCGCACTCCTCGGCCCTGCCGGCCACGTGGGCCAAACAGTGGGCGACCCGCTGGTCGACAATGGCCAGCAGCTGCGGGTCGGGGCCGAGCGGGGCGGCGACCAGCCAGTGCACACCGGGGTGCGGGGCTGCAGCGGCCTCGGCCAGGGCGGGAATGTCCCGGTCCCAGTGGTTGCCCGGCCCGAGGAAGTAGGGGGCGATGGCCACCGTGGTGGCCCCGGCGGCCACACAGCGGTCGAAGGCGGTGGCGATCGACGGCTCGGCCAGCTCCATGTGGGCCGGCTCGACGATCGGATAGGGCAGCCGGGTGGCCGAGGCCCGCACGAACTCCTCGAGCGACTGGTTGGACTCGGCGCGGCGCGAGCCGTGGTCGACCACGATGACGGCCACCATGGCGCTGGTGCCGCTGCTGTCCGGGTCGAGGTCGTCCTGCATGGGGGCCAAGACTACGCGGACCGCCAGCCGATCGACCGGGGGTGCACAGGATCGGTTGGACTCACATGGACGGTGCCGGTGCTTCTCCCTGCGGATTGAGCCGGCGGCTGTTCGAGTGGTCGGTCAGACCGATCGGCCCTGCTCGAGACCCAGCAGATGGACCTTGCGGTCGAGTCCCCCGCCGTAGCCACCGAGGGAGCCGTCGGCCGCGATCACCCGGTGGCAGGGGACGATGATGGCCACCGGGTTGCGCCCGTTGGCCAACCCCACGGCCCGGGAGGCCTTCGGGTTGCCGACCCGTCGGGCCAGCTCTCCGTAGCTGATGGTCTCGCCGTAGGGGATGGCGCACAGCTGCGCCCACACCCGCCGTTGGAAGTCGGTGCCCTCCAGGGTCATCGGCACGTCGAACGTGGTGCGCCCGCCGGCGAAGTACTCGCCCAGCTGGGTGGCGACCTCGGCGAAGACGTCGTCATCGCGTCGGCTTCCGGGTGGCGGAGCCACCGCGTGGGCCTGGTCCTCCATCACCAGGTGGGTGAGGTGGCCGTCGCGGGCCATCAGGGTGAGCGGCCCGATCGGGCTGTCGACCGAGGTGACCAGGGTGGGTGCAGTGGACTCAGGCATGGATCGGCTCCTTCGTGGACCTGGAGGTGGACGGGTCGGTCGGGGTGGCCGGAGGTGGCCACGTGTTGATCGGGTGGTCGGAGGTGGCCCACAGGTACTGGACGGCATAGGCCCGCCACGGCCGCCATCGATCGGAACGGATCCGTAGTGCCGCCGGCGAGGTCGCCAGTCCGAGCGCACGGGCTGCCCGCCGGATTCCGAGGTCACCGTCGCAGAAGGCGTCCGGGTCGCCGAGCGCCCGCATGGCCACCATCTCAACCGTCCACGGCCCGACACCGGGGAGCCCGCCGAGGACGCGACGGGCCTCCTGGCGGTCACACCCCGGTCCGAGGTCGAGCCGTCCCGCCACCATGGACTCCACCAGGGCGGCGAGGGTCCGGCCCCGGCCGCCGGCCAACGCGAGTTCGGAGCCGACCAGCTGCTCGGGGGACGGGAAAAGGTGGGTGAGCCCTCCGCCGGCATCGTCGACCGGCTCCCCGTGGTCGGCCACCAAGGCGGCGGCCACCGTCCGGGCCGCAGCGGTCGACACCTGCTGGCCGAGCACGGACCGGATGGCGAATTCGGGCCCGTCCACGGTCCGGGGCACCCGTCGGCCGGGGACCTTCCGCACCAACGGACCGAGGTCGGGATCTGCGCCCAGCACCCGGTCCACCGCTTCGGGATCGGCATCCAGGTCGAGCAGACGCCGGCACCGGGTGATGGCGGTGGTCAGGTCGGCCACGTCGGCGAGGTCGACCCGGCAGGCGATGTGGTCCGGGGTCGGTGTCAGGGCCACCACACCCGGTCCGTGGGCCAGACGGAGCGTACGCCGGTAGGTGGTGCCCACCACTTCTTCCACTCCCGGAACGGCAGTTGCCGCCAGGTGTCCGAACAGGTTGTCGGGGGCCAGCGGCCGGCGGAACGGCAACCGGACCATGAGCGGGCCAGACCCACCGTCGGCGGGCCGGCCCCGTCCGGCGCGCCGGGCCCGGAGGGCTGAGGGCGGGACGCCGAACACCGACCGGATGGTGTCATTGAACTGGCGGATGCTGGCGAAGCCGGCCCCGAAGGCGATCTCGGACATGGGGAGGGAGGTGGTCTCGACCAGCACCCGGGCCGTCTGGGCCCGCTGGGCCCGGGCCAACGCAATGGGGCCGGCGCCGACTTCGGCGAGCAACAGGCGCTCGAGCTGGCGGACGCTGTAACCGAGTTCTGCGGCCAGGCCCGGCACCCCGGAACGGTCGATCATGCCATCGGCGATCAGCCGCATCGCCCGACCGACCACGTCGGCCCGGACGTCCCACTGGGGCGACCCCGGGGTGGCGTCGGGCCGGCAGCGCTTGCACGCCCGGAACCCGGCCCGCTGGGCGGCGGCCGCCGTGGGCAGGAACCGCACGTTGCATCGGTTCGGGGTGCGGGCCGGGCAGCTCGGCCGGCAGTAGATCCCGGTGGAGGTGACGGCCGTCACGAACCATCCGTCGAATCGGGGGTCGCGGGACTGCACGGCGAGGTAGCAACTGTCGGGATCGTCGTGCACCCGGTCAGTCTGACGGATCGACCGTTCCAGAACTAGCGGAAATGCGACACGGCAATGGCAGACCCGGACGGGTAGGTTCTGCGGTGGTCGGGGAACTGCCGCGACCAGAGGCACCGCCCATGACCCACCACAGCTTGTCCAGTCCCCGGAACACGGCGTTGCGGGCCCGGCGCCTGTCCGTCGCCGTCATGTCGGCAGTGATGGCCGTGGTCGCCTCGGTGGTGCTGAGCACCGGTGCGGGGGCCTCAACGGCGCCGGTCAGCCGGGCCGCCCCATATCTGATCCTGGGTTGGGGGAGCCCGCCCGCTCCCACTGCCGTGATGGCCGCCACCGGGATCCGCGACTTCACGCTTGCCTTCGTCCTGGCCGGTCGCGGGTGCATGCCGCTGTGGGACGGCACTCGGCCGCTCCTCGGAGGCAGTGACGCCGCCGCCATCGCCGCCATCCGCGCCGCCGGAGGTGACGTGTCGGCCTCGTTCGGCGGCTGGTCCGGCCGCAAGCTCGGAGCCGCCTGTACGTCCGCCGCTTCGCTGGCCGGCGCCTACGAACAGGTGGTCAGCGCCTACGGACTCCACGCCATCGACGTCGACATCGAGCACACCGAGTTCACCAACCGGACGACCCGGCTCCGGGTGGTCACCGCGCTCCACCTGGTCCAGGTGGCCGACCCGGGGATCGAGATCAGCGTCACCTTCGGGACCACCCCGACCGGCCCGGACAAGAACGGCAGGAGCCTGTTGACCGATGCCGCATCGGTCGGGTTCGTGCCCTACGCCTGGACCATCATGCCGTTCGACTTCGGGGTGCCCGAGACGGACATGGGCGCCACCAGCCTGCCGGCGTCCGAGGGCCTGCACACCGATCTGATGGCCACCTTCGGGATGGACTCGGCGACGACCTACTCCCATATGGGCATCTCGTCGATGAACGGGCAGACGGACGAGGCCGATGAGACCGTCAGCTCGCACGACTACCAGACCATCCTCGCCTACGCCCGCGCCAACCACCTGGCCCGCCTCACGTTCTGGTCAGTCAATCGCGACCGTCCGTGCCCGTCCGGCATTGCACCCGGCAACACCTGCAGTGGCATCGTTCAGGTCGCCGACGAGTTCACCGCTCTCACCGCCGGCTACACGGGCTGAGCCGACGCGTGCGGGTCATCACCACGGTGCCGGTCCCGGAACTGGCCGCGGCCGGCGAACTGTTCGCCGAGCTTGAGGCGGCCGGCTTCGACGGGGCGTGCACCTACGAGACGCGCCACGACCCGTTCCTCCCTCTGGTGCTGGCAGCGGACCGGACCACCACCATGCGCCTGGGCACGGCCATCGCCATCGCCTTCGCCCGGACCCCGATGCTGTTGGCCACCGTGGGGCGCGACCTGCAGGACACCTCGGCTGGGCGCTTCACCCTGGGGCTGGGGACCCAGGTGCGCCCGCACATCGAGCGGCGCTACTCGATGCCGTGGTCGCGGCCGGCGGCCCGCCTCCGGGAGATGGTGCTGGCCATCCGGTCCATCTGGGACGCGTGGGACGGCATCGCCCCGCTCGACTTCCGTGGCGAGTTCTACACCCACACCCTCATGCCCCCCGCCTTCGACCCGGGTCCGGCACCCTTCGGGCGACCGGCCATCCTGCTCGGGGCGGTCGGTCCCCACCTCACCCGGGTGGCCGCCGAGGTAGGTGACGGCGTCCTGGTGCACCCCTTCGCCACCCGGGAGTCGCTTCAGCAGCTCACCATGCCCACCCTCGACGACGGGCTCCGGGCCGCCGGTCGGGACCGGTCCGAGCTCGAAGTGGTGGTGGTGACCATGATCGCCACGGGCGACACCGGGCCCGAACTCGATGAGGCGATCGCCACCGTGCGGGGCCAGCTCGCCTTCTACGGTTCGACGCCGGCCTATGCCAAGGTCCTCGAGTGCAACGGGTGGGAAGGGCTCCATCCCAGGCTGAACGCCCTGTCGAAAGAGGGACGGTGGGACGACATGGCCGATCTGGTCACCGACGAGATGGTCGAGACGATCGCCGTCGTCGGCCGCCGGGACGAGATCGCCGGACGCATCCGGTCGAAGGTCTCCGGGATCGCCAACACGGTCAGCCTGGAGTGCACCCGTCGGCCCGACCCCGGCCACTTCGCCGACATCTGCCGTGCCCTCAAAGTCGGCGACTGACGACGTACACATCGTCCGCGCCACCTTCCGCTGCCCCCGCATTCACTTGTCGTCGGCGACCCGCCAGCAATACCAGGCGACCAGGCTGCGATAGGGGCGGAAGGGCTCGCCCAGTCCGTCCAGCACCTTCGGGTCCGGAATGTCGTCGAGCGACCAGGCCTTGGCGAAGCCGGCCCGTACCCCGTAGTCGCCGATCGGCCACACGTCGAGCCGGCTCAACGTGCTCATAAGGAACATCTGCGCCGTCCACGGCCCGATGCCGCGCACGACGGTCAGGTGGGCCACCACCTCGTCGTCGGACAGGCGGCCGATGCGGTCGAGTGCCACCTGGCCCGAAGCCACCTTGTCAGCCAGGTCGACCAGCGACGCCGCCTTCGACCCGCTGAGCCCGCACGCCCGCAGCGCCGGCTCCGCCGTGGCCAGGACCCGCTCGGCGGTCACGTCGCCGTCCAGCGTGTCGACCATCCGGCCGTGGATGGAGGCGGCCGCCTTCCCGGCCAGCTGCTGGTAGACGATGTTGCGGGCCAGGTGGTCGAAGCGACGGTCGGCCGGGACTCGCCGCCGGGGCGGTGGCGGGCCGTGGCGCTCGATGAGCGCGGCCATCACCGGGTCGATCCCGGCCAGCTCGGACATGGCGGCGGTCATCGAGGTGGTCAGCACGGATCGATGATGCCAGCCCGGTGTCGCGTCCGTGGGCGGAGCCTAGGATCGGCCCTGGGCGGGCACAGGTGCGGACGGAACGACCGACGAGCAGTGGAGGGTCACATGGAGGGCGACGTCGTATCGGTGGAGCGGTGCATCCCGGCGGGCCCGGCCGCCATTTTCGCCCTGGTGGCCGATGCCGCCCGCCACCCCGAAATCGACGGGTCGGGCTCCGTCCGCCAGATCAAGGCCGGTGCGCCGCAGAAGCTCAGCCTCGGGGCGAGCTTCGGGATGTCGATGAAGCTGGGGATCGCCTATTCGATGGTCAGCACCGTCATCGAGTACGAGGAGAACCGCCGGATCGCCTGGCAGAGCCGCCCGACCGGATTCGTCGGCAAGTTCGTCGGCGGCCGCATCTGGCGCTACGAGCTCGAGCCGGTCGAGGGTGGCACGCTGGTGCGCGAGAGCTGGGACATCAGCCAGGATCACCAGCGGGCGTTGCTGCGCCTCGGGTCGGTGGCCAAACAGACCGCGGAGAGCATGACGAAGACCCTGGAGAAGATCGAGGGGATCGTCACCGCCGATTGAGCGGGTCGGTCGTCGGCGACCCCGTGGGATCCCACCTGCGGAAGGTTCCGCCCCGGCCCGGTGTTGGACACGACATGACGACCCTGTCCGTGCTCGATCTGGCCACGGTGGCCAAAGGCGCCACCCCGGCCGACGCACTGGCCGACACCACCCGCCTGGCCCGCATCGTCGAGGCCCTCGGCTACCACCGGATGTGGGTGGCGGAGCACCACGGGATGCCGGCGGTGGCCAGCTCGGCCCCGGCCGTCCTGGTCGGCCACCTGGCCGACAGCACCACCACCCTGCGGGTCGGGGCCGGCGGGGTGATGTTGCCGAACCACGCGCCCCTGGTCGTGGCCGAGCAGTTCGCCACCCTCGAGGCCCTCCACCCCGGGCGGATCGATCTCGGGCTCGGCCGCGCCCCGGGCACCGATCCGGCCACGGCACGAGCCCTTCGACGCAGCGCCGATCTGGGGGCCGAGCACTTCCCCGAGGATGTGATCGAGTTGATCCGCTACCTGGTCGACGACGACGGGCCCCCCACCACGCCGGCACCGGTGCCCGGCCGCGGCTATCTCCCCCAGGTGTGGCTGCTCGGCTCGTCCACCTTCAGCGCCCGCCTGGCCGGGATGCTCGGCCTACCGTTCAGCTTCGCCTTCCACTTCGCTCCCGCCCTGGTCGACGAAGCCGTCGCCCTCTACCGGGCCACCTTCCGGCGCACCGGTCTCCTGGCCGACCCGCACGTGATGGTGGCGGCCTCGGTGCTGTGCGCCGATACCGATGAGGAGGCCCACCACCTGGCCGGGCCGTCCCGCCTGACCGTGCTGCAGCTGCGCAAGGGTGCGCCCGCAGCCGTCGTGTCTCCCGACGAGGCCGCCGCCTATCCGTACACACCCGAGGAACGGGCGCTGGTCGATGCGGCCACCATCGATCACGCCGTGGGTGACCCGGACACGGTCCACCGTCGGCTCGAGGCCCTGGTCGAGCGCACCGGGGCCGACGAGCTGATGCTGTCCACCCGTGCCCACTCGCTCGAGACCCGTGCCCGGTCGTTGACCCTGGTGGCCGAGCGCTGGGGTCTCACCGGTCCGGCCGTCTGATCGACAACGCGCTAGAGGGAGGCCACCCGGGGCAGGACCTCCTCGGCCAGCAGGCCCAGGTGGTCGAGGTCGGCCAGATCGAGGACCTGCAGGTAGGTCCTCGACGTGCCGATGTCGGCGAAGCGACCGAGCTTGTCGACCACCTCGTCCGGGGTGCCGCACAGCCCGTTGACCCGCAACTCGTCCACCTCGCGGCCGATGGCCGCCGCCCGCCGGGCGATGTCGGACTCGGTCGTGCCGCAGCACACCACCTGGGCGACCGACAGGGCCAGTGTGGACGGCACCCGATCCTGGGCCCGACAGGCGTCGCGGACCAGGTCGAACTGACGCGACGAGTCCTCGGGCGAGGCGAAGCCGAGGTTGAACTCGGCGGCATAGGTGACGGCTAGGCGGGGCGTGCGCTTCGGACCCCAGCCGCCCACGATGATCGGGGGGCCGGGCCGCTGCACCGGCTTCGGGAGGGCGGGGCTGTCCACCAGCGAGTAGTGACTTCCCTCGAACGTGAAGGCGGTGCCGTCGGGTGCCGACCACAGACCGGTCACGATGGCCAGCTGCTCCTCCAGTCGCTCGAAGCGTTCGCCCAGGCCCGGGAACGGGATGCCATAGGCGGTGTGCTCGGCGTCGTACCACCCGGCCCCGATGCCCAACTCGACCCGGCCGGCGCTCATGGCGTCGACCTGGGCCACACTGATGGCGAGCGGCCCCGGGAGGCGGAACGTGCCCGCCGTCATCAGGGTCCCGAGGCGGATGGTGCTGGTCTCGCGGGCGATGCCGGCCAGGGTCACCCAGGCGTCAGTCGGCCCCGGGAGCCCATCGGACGAGCCCATGGCCAGGTAGTGGTCGCTGCGGAAGAAGGCACTGAAGCCGAGGCGCTCGGCGGCCTGGGCCACAGCCAGGAGGTCGTCGTAGGAGGCCCCTTGCTGGGGTTCGGTGAAGATCCGGAGGTCCATTCCCCCTGTCTACCCGGGAACCGGCTCCGACGCCGCCGCGCCGCTCAGCCGATCGGCAGCCCGTGGCCGACGGCCCCCGCGGCGGGACCGGCATCGCCCAGGACGCCCTCGGCCTCCTCGGCGTCGGCCGACCCCACCTCGCCCATCGACATGGCCAGGTCCTCGCTCGGTCGCTCGAGGCCCGATGCCGACCGCAGGGGCAGCTGCTTCAAGAAGAGCGTCGCCACGCACGTGACGGTGGCGATCGGCACCCCGACGAGGAAGACCGTGTGCAACGACCGCACGAACGAGTCCAGGATCCCGTGCTGCACGTGCGGCGGGAAGGCGTGGAGCTCGGCGGGGCTCATGGAGAAGTTGCCGTTGACATGGATGCCCGCCTCCGCGGCACCGGGCACCAGCAGCGGGATCCAGTGGGTGAGTCCGCCCACGAACACCGCGCCGAACAAGGAGGTCCCGAACGCACCCCCCAGCGACCGGAAGAAGGTGACCGCCGCCGTGCCCGTGCCGATGGAGTCGGCCGGGACCGCGTTCTGCGTGGCCAGGATCATGATCTGCATGGTCATGCCCATTCCTGCACCCAGGACGATCACATACAGGCTCATGGTGAGGTGCGAGGTGTGGAGACCCAGGTGGGAGAGGAGCCACATGCCGATGATCATCATGAACGAGCCGAGGATCGGCATCGGCTTGTAGATGCCGGTGCGGCTCACGATCTGACCCGACACGATCGACGAGGCCAGCAGGCCCAGCATCAGCGGAACCATCAAGAGGCCCGACACCATGATCGACACGCCGTCCACCAGCTGCAGGTACAGCGGCAGGTAGATGATGGCGCCGAACATGACCATGGACAACAGGAAGCTGACCGTCGACGCGGTGCGGAAGACGCCGATGCGGAAGAGCGACGGGGGCAGGATGGGCTCGGCGGCGTAGTGCTCCCACACGATGAAGGAGCCGATGAACACGGCCGCCACCAGAGCCAGTCCGATGATGGGCGGAGAGACCCAAGCGTACTGGGTCCCGCCCCATACCGTCACGAACAGGGCCGCGGTCACGCCCACCATCATCAGGCCGGCGCCCAGGAAGTCGATGCGGTGCGACTGGCGGCGGAACGGCAGCTTCAGCACGGCCGAGGTCACGACAAGGGCGACGATGCCGATCGGGATGTTGATGTAGAAGATCCACCGCCACGACAGGTAGGTGGTGAACACCCCGCCGAGCAGCGGCCCAGCGATCGAGGCCAAGGCGAACGTGGCGCCGAAGTAGCCCTGGTAGCGGCCACGCTCGCGGGGGGAGACGACGTCGGCGATGATCGTCATGGCCATCGCCATCAGCCCACCGGCCCCCAGTCCCTGGATGCCCCGGAACGCGATGAGCTCCAGCATGTTCTGGCTGAGGCCGGCCAGTGCGGAGCCGACCAGGAACACCACGATGGCGAACTGGAAGATGCCCTTCCTGCCGAACTGGTCGGACAGCTTGCCGTAGAGCGGGGTGGAGATGGTCGAGGTGAGGAGGTAGGCGGTGACCACCCAGCTCATGTGGTTGAGCCCGTGGAGGCTGTTGACGATGGTCGGCAAGGCGGTGCCCACGATGGTCTGGTCCAGGGCGGCCAGGAACATGCCGAGCATGAGGCCGCTGAAGATGATCATGATCTGACGGTGGGTGAGCGCCACCACGGGCCCACCACCGGTGGCTCCGGTCTGGTCGGCCGGCTCGATCACCGGCGCCACTGCGTGATGGTCCACGGCGTCTCCCGCATCACCCTTCGGTGCGGTCTCGATGGTCATCGTGTCCCCTCGTCGGTGTCGGCGGCGTACGTGGTGGCGGCATGCGGCTCGGTCCAATTGGGGTCGCGCAGGTGTTGCAGGCCGGACCCCAGGCGGAGCAGACCGCTGGCCAAGGCGTTGCGCTCCTCGTCGGTCCATTCGGCGATGGCCTCGGCCAGGACCTGGCGCCGGGACTCCGACACCGCCTCGAGGACCGCCACCCCCTGCTCGGTCAGGCTGAGGAAGGCGGCCCGCCCGTCGGCCGGGTCCGGGGTGCGGGTGATGAGTCCGGACGCCACCAGGTCGCGGATCTGCCGGCTGATGGTCGACAGGTCGAGCTCGACGGTCCCGGCGAGGTCGGACAGACGGAGCGGCCCTTGTTCGGACACCAGGACCAGCAACCAGTAGCCGGTCCGGCCGATCGAGGCGCCGTCGGGGAGGGCGTCCTGGGGCACTTCGAGGCGGAGAATGACCCGCGCCACCTGGGTCAGTGATCGCTCAAGGCCGGCGGACACGCGCGCCGGCCGAGCGGCGGTCGGTCGGCCGGGGGTGTCGATGGTCGGTGACGGCATGTCGGCTCCGGTCCTGAACGGTCGACAGGCTCCCGGACGGTCGGCGTCGGTCTCCCGATCCCCGCCATCTAGGTGCTTGTAACAAGCAAGTATATCACTTGTTCACGCAATGGCTAGCCATCCGCTAGCAATCGGGAGTCGCAAGCGGCGCCAGGGCCCGACCGACAGCCAGGATCCCCACCACCCGGGCCCCAGCCAGACGGAGGGCGGCGGCAGCAGACTGGGCCCGGGCCCCGGTGGTGACACTGTCGTCGAAGACCAGCACCGGGAGCCCGGCGAGGCCGGCCCGGTCCACCCCGGCCAACGGCACGAACCCGTCCCTGGCGGCTTGCAGATGGTCGAGCGGTCCACTCCCCCGTCCGAGCAGGCGGAGGTGCCGGTCGGCCAGACCCGGCACCCCGTCAACCAAGGCCTCGGCCGGCGCCGGTCCCGGGCGGCGGGTGGAGGGCACGGCGGTCACCACCGACCACGGACCCCACCGGTCGAGCAGTTCCCCTCGGTGCTCCGTCGTCCACACCGCCAGGTCCTCGACCAACTCGCACCGGTACCGCGCCCGGGCCTCGGCCGTGGACGCGTCCTTGTACCCCCGCAGCCGGCGGTGGTCACGGTCCCCCACGCGATACTCCCGGAGGACGACCGTGGGCACGAGCGGGAGCCCCAGCTGACGGGTGGTCCGGCGACAGCCGAAGCAGACCGGTGGATGCCGATGAACGGCCCGGCCACAGAGTGCGCAGGGCACGAGTAGGCCGTCGGTGGACGCGGAGTCGACCAGGTGGTCGACGGCAGAGCGATGGCGGGACACGGTACTCCCGGATCAGCCGGCCAGGGGCCGGGGTGGGTAGCAGCGGCACACCGGTGGCACCGCGAGCACCGACCGCCAGCGAGCGGTCGAGGGGTCGGCCCGGGTCAGCCGGCGGGAGGTGCCTCGTCGGGTCGGTGGAGCAGGAAGGTGCCGGTCGACCGGCTCACCAGCAGGCCGTCGGCATCGGTCACGCTGGCCTCGGCGTAGGCCACCTGGCGGGCCATGCGGACCACGTCGCCACGCAATTTGTAGGACCCGCCGTCGAGCGCGGGACGCATGGTCTCGATCTTCATCTCCAGCGTGCCCCGGGTCCGTGACTTGCCCGGTAGGGCGGAGTTGATGGCGAAGTTCATGGCCGCATCGAGGAGGAGGGCGTGCACGCCGGCCTGCACGATGCCGTGCGGATTGCATGCGGCCGTCGTCGGGGCAAAGGTCCCCGAGACCCAGCCGAGGTCCTCACCGTCGACGCCGTAGTCGTCGAGCGACCCCCCGACGGTACCGATGAGCTCCATCCCGCCGTTCCCCAGCCAGCGGTCCATGTCCTTGATCCGACCGTTCATGGGCAGACCGTAGCGCCGGGTTGGGACAGCCCGGGTGCCCGGTCCGTCCGGCCACGCTGTGGCTGCGCCCGGGTGCTCCCGGTAGTCTGTGGGCACGGCGACCACCGTGGACGCCCGGCGGGGCCTCGTCCCGCAGGACCCAACGACCGAGCACGGCCGGCAGGAACCTTCCGCCGGACCGCAGAAGGAGAATGACCATGGCTGAGGCCGTCATCATCGACGCCGTACGTACCCCCGGGGGCAAGCGCAACGGCAAGCTCCGCAACTGGCACGCCGCCGACCTCGCGTCCGAGGCCCTCATCGCCCTCGCCGAGCGCAACGATCTCGACACCGCCCTGGTGGACGACGTGATCATGGGCTGCGTCATGCAGGTGGGCGAGCAGTCGCTCAACGTCGGCCGGAGTGCCGTCCTGGCCGCCGGCTATCCCGAGTCGGTCCCCGCCACCACCATCGACCGCCAGTGCGGTTCGAGTCAGCAGGCCCTGCACTTCGGTGCCCAGGGTGTGATGGCGGGTGCCTACGACGTGGTCATCGGCGGCGGTGTCGAGGTCATGTCCCGCACCCCCATGGGCTCCTCGGTCGTCCGGGACCTCGGCTTCCCCTTCGGCCCCCGGGCCATGGGCCGCTACACCGAGCGCGGCGGACTGGTCGGCCAGGGCGAGGGCGCCGAGCTCATCGCCGAGCAGTGGGGCCTGAGCCGTGAAGACCTCGACGAGTTCTCGGCCCGGTCCCATCAGCGGGCGGCCCAGGCGACGGCCGAGGGCCGATTCGAGCGGGAGATCATTCCGGTGGCCGTCAAAGATGACGACCGCCAGGACACCGACGAGCAGATGACGACCGATGAAGGCATCCGCCCCGACTCCTCAGTCGAGACGCTGGCCAACCTGAAGCCGGCCTTCCGTCCGGAGAACGGCAAGGTCACCGCCGGCAACTCGTCACAGATCACCGACGGCGCTTCGGGCGTGCTGATCATGAGTGAGGCCAAGGCCTCGTCGCTCGGCCTCACCCCCCGGGCCCGCTTCCACTCCTTCGCGGTGGCCGGCAGCGACCCGATCACCATGCTCACCGGACCGATCCCGGCCACCCGACTAGCCCTCGAGCGGGGTGGCCTCACCCTCGACGACATCGACATCGTCGAGATCAACGAAGCATTCGCTGCGGTGCCGTTGGCCTGGGCCAAGGAGTTCGACGCCGACATGGACAAGGTGAACGTGAACGGCGGGGCGATCGCCCTCGGCCACCCGCTCGGTGCCTCCGGCGCCAAGCTCATGGCCACCCTGCTCAATGAGCTGGAGCGGACCAACGGCCGCTACGGACTGCTCACAATGTGCGAGGGCGGCGGCATGGCCAACGCCACCATCATCGAGCGCCTGGGCTGAGCCGCCTCCCGGTCGACCCCCAGGGCTCGCCGGATACACACCGAAACACGATGGACCGGCCCTCCGGGGCCGGTCCGTTTTGTCGCCGACCGAGCGCAGGGCGCGACGGGGTCGCGCTAGTGGTAGCGGGTGGCGAGCAGAAGGCCGACGAAGATGGAGCCAATGGCCGCCACCAGCCAGAGGTTGTTGACCCCACCGGGCAGCAAGCCGGCGTAGTTGAGGATGACGATCAGGACACCCAGCAGGAACAGGACCAGGATCAGGATCCCGAACCAGCGAGGGCTCGTCTTGGCTCTCCGGTCGATGGGCGGCGTGTAGCGGTTGCTCTGGACCGAGCCGGACGGCGAGCCGCCCTTGGACGAGCCGCCCTTGGTGGACGGGGTCACCCGTCCGCCCTTCTTGGAGACCCTGCCCGGACCCTGCTTGGCCGTGGATGCCATGGGCGAAGGATAGCCAGTGCCGGACCTCCCGCGTGCCCGTCCGTCGCGGCCCACAACGCCCGGTACGATCGGTGGCCCATGGCGACCCGCGTGCTGGTCATCGACAACTACGACTCGTTCGTCTACAACCTCGTCCAGGAACTGGGCGAGTTGGGTGCCGACCCCGTCGTCCACCGCAACGACGCCATCGACGTCGCCGGCATCCGCGAGGCCTCACCCGACCTCATCCTCATCTCCCCCGGTCCCGGGCGACCCGAGGACGCCGGTGTGTCGCTGGCGGTGATCGAGGAGCTGGCCGGTGTCATCCCCATCCTCGGGGTCTGCCTCGGCCACCAGGCCATCGGCCAGGCGTTCGGAGGTGACGTCGTCCAGGCCCCGAGCCTGATGCACGGCAAGACGTCCGCCATCCACCACGACGGCAAGGGGGTGTTCGTCGGTCTTCCCGATCCCATAACGGCCACCCGCTATCACTCGCTGGTGGTGGAGCCCTCCACGGTGCCCGACGTGCTCGACATCTCCGCCCGCACTTCCGACGGGGTGATCATGGGCCTGCGGCATCGGACGCTGGCCGTCGAGGGGGTGCAGTTCCACCCCGAGTCGCTCCTCACACCGGAGGGTCCGTCCCTCTTGGCCAACTTCCTGGCCGCACGCGTCTGAATCCGGTGCCCTGGCCCGGCTACGGGTGAGATCCGCGTCGGACTCCGGGGGCTTTGGATGTCGAGGTGGTCGATGACGTAGACGGGGTCGTCGTCGTGGTCGTGGTCGTCGTGGTGGTCGGCGGCGGGCCCTGGGAGACGGCGATGTCGACCGAGCTGCCGGGCGGAACGCTCGCCCCGGTGCCGGGATTCGACGACACCACGACTCCCGCAGGCTGGGTCGAGTAGACGGGGGTCACGTTCCCGAGCAGGAGCCCGGCCGCCCCGAGGGTCTGGCCGGCCGGCCCCTGGGTCAGCCCGATGAGCGACGGCACGACAGCGTTGGCCGGCCCAGACGACACCGTCAGGGCGACCGTCGAGCCCTGGCTGACCTTGGTGCCCGAAGCCGGGTTGGTACTCAGAACCGTACCCCTCTGCGCCGTGCTCGTCTGATTGACCACAGAGACCTGCAGGCCAGCACTCTGGAGAATGGACGTGGCGGTGCCCTGGGTGGTGTTGGTCAGTCCCTCTGGCACCGTGACCTGGATGGGCGGTGCTTTGACGGCCACCCGCAAGTTGACGGTGTCACCCTTCTTCACCAGTGCATTGGGGGCCGGATTGGTCGAGATGACGGTGCCCAGGGTGTCGTTCGACACCTGCTGGGTCTGGGTGACATTGAGTCCGTCGGCCCGCAATGTGGCCGTAGCCACCGGGGCCTGCTGCCCGACCACCGAGGGCAGGTTGAACGAGGCGTTGCCCCCGAAATACCCCAGGTTCCGGCCGAGGAAGAAGCCGGCTACGGCCAGGAGTAGGAGCAGGAGCACCAGGGCGATGGCGTAATTGCGGGTCCGGTTGGAGCCGGTCTCGTCGGGTGCCTCGCCCTCGGGTCCGGTGGGGCCGCCGTCGGAACCGCGCCCGCCGACGGAGTCGACCGCCCGGGTGGCGTCCATGGCGCCGACGGCGGCCATGGTGGTGGTGGCTCCGGCCACACCGATCATGGCGGTCGGGTCCTCCATGGCCAGGACACTGCGGCCCTCGTTGAACCGGAGGAGGTCGGCGCGCAGCTCTTCGGCTGTGGCATAGCGGTGGGCCGGGTTCTTGGCCATCGACTTCAAGATGATGGCCTCGAAGGTCGGCGGAATCTGCGGATTGAGCTCACGGGGGGCCGGCGGATTGTCCCGAACGTGCTTGGAGGCCACGGCCACGGGCGACTCACCGAGGAAGGGCGGGCGGCCGGTGACCATCTCGAAGAGGACGACACCGAGCGAGTAGATGTCACTGCGGGCGTCGACGCCGAGCCCTTCGGCCTGCTCGGGTGAGAAGTACGTGGCCGTGCCCATGACCGCGCCGGTCTGGGTGAGGCTCTCTTCGGTGTTGATGGCCCGGGCGATGCCGAAGTCGGTGACCTTGACCTGTCCATCGTCGGTGATCAGCACGTTGCCGGGCTTGACGTCCCGGTGGACCACGCCGTGCTTGTGGGCGTAGCCGAGGGCGGCTGCCACGTGGGCGCCGATGTCGGCGGTCCGTTCGGCCGACAGCGGACCGGCGGACTTCAAGATTGACGACAGGGGCCGGCCGTCGATGAACTCCATCACGATGAAGTACGTACCCGTGTCCTCACCCCAGTCGAAGACCGGGACGATGTTGGAGTGCGACAGGTTGGCGGCGGCCTGGGCCTCGCGTCGGAACCGCTCCACGAACGAGCGGTCGATCGAGAGTTCGGGAAACAGGACCTTCAGCGCCACCGGTCGGTCCAACAGCCGGTCGTGGGCGCGGTACACCTCGGCCATGCCGCCGCGCGCGATGAGATGGTTCAATTCGTAGCGCTCGGAGAAGACACGCGGCGTCTCGTTGGGATCCATGTGGGTCAAAGCCTATGCCTGCTATCGCTCGGTTCCGGTGTTCTGGTCGGTACGTCAAAGGTTGCGCCGCCCGGCGCCGCCGTGGCGCTCACGGGGTGGCCGCCAGTGCATCGCCGAGGATGGTCTTCATCGGAGGGCCGGCCACCTCGGCGCCCGTGCCACTTGCCGGCTGGAAGGGCACGGCGACGGCAACGGCGACCCTCGGATTGTTCGCCGGGGCGAAGGCGATCATCCAGTCGTTGGTGAGTGCTTGTCCGGTCGCGCTGACGGTCTCCGCGGTACCGGTCTTGGCCGCCACGTTCCATGAGGCCGGGAAGCCGACCTGGGTGGCCGTACCGCCGGTCACTACCGCCTGCATCAGCGAGGTGACCGCCGCGGCGGTCAGCGGGTTGGTTGCCGTGATCCATGGCTTGGGTTGATACGTGACGAGCAGGTTGCCGGAATTGTCGTGGATGTCACGCATCACGTGCGGGGTCATGATGACCCCTCGATTGGCGATGCCCGCGACCACCAGGGCCATCTGAAGGGGAGTGGCGACCACGTCCTGCTGGCCGAAGGCCGAGTACGCCTGCCGAGGGGGGTTGTTGTCGATCGCCGGTCCGGCCGGGAAGGACGATGCGTTGGCACCGAGGATGTCGATCGGGGGGACCTGGTTGAACCCGAAGGCCTGCGCCTCCGCCGTCAGTGCCGGACCCTTCAGGTACATCCCCAGGGTGGCGAAGGCGGTATCGCATGACGCCGGCAGGGTGACGGTCAGCACGCCTCCACAGGTTTCCGGTGCAGCGGCACTGCCCTTGTAGTTGCAGAGCGGCTTGTCCGACTGAGGAAGAGTGATGCACTGGGTGGCCGGGATGTCGACCTTGGCCAGGGCCGGCTGGTGGTCGTAGACGGCGGCCGAGGTGACGGTCTTGAATGTCGATCCGGGGAGGAACCCACGCTGGAAGGTCCGTGATACCAGCGGGGACAGTCGATTGTTCGGCTGCAGGAGCGCCCGGGAGAACTTCTCGAGGTCCAGGTTGGACGACGACAGGGGATTCGGGTCGAAGGTGGGCATGCCGTACATGGCCTCGACGGCACCGGTCTTGACGTTGAGCACCACGGCTCCGGCCTCGGGCGCGCTCCCGTTGACATTCGTGGCTTCGACGGCCGCGGCCACCTGGGACTGCAACGTGGTGGAGAGGGTCAGGGTCACGTTGCCTGTCGTCGTGCGGTTTCGCAGCAGGTCGCGCAAGCTGTTGGCCGGACGGGTGTGGGACTTGAGGTAGCTGTCATAGGACGCTTCGACCCCGGTCTTGCCGTAGATGACGGAGTCATAGCCGACGATCTGCGAGAACAGCGTCGCCGTGTACGGGTTGTAGGTCCGCTCGTACTTGTAGAAGCCGCTCTTGGCCGGGATCGAACTGGCGAGGACGATCCCATCAGCCGACTGGATGTCACCCCGCGGATCGTTCCTCGACACCGTAACCACCCTCGGGTTGTTCGGGGACGTGGACAGGGCGTGGGCTTTCACGATCTGGATGTTGTTGAGCTGGACGAACAGGGCGACGAAGCAGACCACCATGGCGATGCCCAGCCAGCGGATCCGGCGTTCCATCAGGGGGCTCCTGTCGTGGTCGTCGACGCCGTCCCGCCGAACGGCGTCGTGGTCGTCGGTGGGCAGCCCGGAGCGGTCGGGTTCTGGGCACAGGTGGCCTGTCGCTGAGTGGCCACCAGGTTGGCCACGAAGTGCTGGGCTGCCGGGAGCGAGTCCTCCTGCACGCCGGTCTTCAGCTGGGACAGGGTGTAGGCCGGCACGTCGGCCGTGGTCACGCCGGTGCGCTCGACCTCGACCGGCTTGTAGAGCACGCCCCCGCCGATGCGGCCGTGGTAGATCATCAGTTCGTTGTTGTTGACCTGGACGTAGTACGCGTTCGTGTCGTACCAGCGCACCGCATAGAACGCTGCGTAGACGATGGCGACCAGGATGACGGCGAACAGGACCGTCCGCACCGTGATGAGGCGGCGCCCACGGGCGGCGCGACGGGCCCGTCGGCGGGCCCGCCACCGGTCACGGAAGCTCGGGCGGAGCGGCTCGGGTCCGGGCAGCAACTCGACCGGTTCGTCGGGGCTCGCCGCCTCGGGCTCGACAGGTGGCTCGGGTACGGCCTCGACGTCGGAAGCAGGGCTGGTGAAGTCCGCCGCCACGGCGGCGACGACCGGTACATCCGAGTCGTCGTCCTCCCCCACGACCACGTCGACCACGACGACGGTGATGTTGTCACTGCCCCCGTGGGTACGCGCCGCCCGGACCAGCAGGTCGGCCGCCACCTGGGGATCGGGCACAGTGGCGAGGACCTCGGTGATCTGAGGCGGCTCGAGCTCGTTGGTCAGTCCGTCGCTGCACAGCAGGAACCGGTCACCCCTGGACGGCTGGATCCGCCACAGGTCCACCACCACGTCCTCGGACACCCCGAGGGCCCGGGTCAGGATATGGCGGTGGGGGTGGACGGCCGCCTCGGTCTCGCTGATCTCCCCCGACCGCACCATCTCCTCGGCCAGGCTGTGGTCGACGGTGATCTGGGTGAGTTGGCCGTCATGGAACCGATAGGAGCGCGAGTCACCCACGTTGACGAGGGCAATGACGTCCTTGCCGTCCTCGTTGACCAGAGCGGCGGCGGTCATCGTGGTGCCCATCCCCCGCAGGTCGGGATTGTCGAGGCTGTGCTCGAACACGACCCGATTGGCCTCGGACACTGCCTCGGAAAGGCCGACCCCGGTGGGCTTGGCGCCGAACGCCACGGTGAGGGTGTCGACGGCCAGACGGGCCGCCACCTCCCCACCGGCGTGGCCTCCCATACCGTCGGCCACCGCGAACAGGCTGCCGGTCTCGACGGCCAGGTCCTGGTTGACCGAACGCACGAGGCCGGTGTCGGTCGCCGATCCGGAGCGCAGGAGCGTCATCTCACCTACCGACCTCGAACACGGTGCCGCCGACCTGCAGGAGATCCCCCTTCTCCAGCTTGGTCCGCTCGTCGATCTGCACGGTATTCACCCACGAGCCGTTGGTCGACCCGAGGTCCTCCACCCACAGGTCGCCATCGAGCCGGAACAGGCGTGCATGCAGATTGGAGGCGTACGAGTCGTAGTCGATGGGGACCCCGCATCCCGCTGCCCGGCCCACGGTCACCTCTTCACCCACGTCGTAGACGCGGCCGGCCTGGTCGTCGGGCCGGATGACATGGAGCTTGAGGGCCCGACGGCGCTTGCCGTCCACCACCGGGTCGACGTCCTTGCCCCGTCGGCGTTTGCGCTTGAGGGGCCGGACCTCCACCCAGACGGCCCGGACCACCCACATGAAGAAGAGCCAGAGCAGCAAGATGATGCCGAATTCCAGCGCCCGAAGGACCGGCGTGTTGTCGACGGGAACTGCGGCGGCTGCCGTGAGGAGGGTTGTCACGTTCGAAGGCCGGGACTCACGAAGTCTCGAACCGGAGCACCGTGGTCCCGATCACGACCTGGTCGCCGTCGGACAGGACCCGCTCACGGATGGTGGCACCGTTGACCCGGGTGCCGTTCGTCGAGTTGAGGTCGACGACTAGCACGTCGTTGCCGGAGCGCCGGATCTCAGCGTGGCGACGACTGGCGTTGGGGTCGTTGATCACGATGGTGCTCTCGGGCAGGCGACCGATGGTGATCGGCTCGGGGCCCAGCACCACCCGCATCCCATCTGCAAGGACCACCGAAGCGGCCGACAGGCCGGCCGGGCCCTCGTGCACGTCGGAGATGACGGCGAAGCGGCCACGGCGTTGGTGGGGGTCCTCCACCACCGACACGGTCACCGGGCCCACGAAGACGTACTCCTCGGTCCGGGCGTGCTCGCGTGCCGCCTCCTCGAGCTCGCGGACCAGGGCGTCGAGGAAGCTCTCGAAGCGGTCGAAATCCGAGGCCGACAAGTGCACGACGAAGGCGTTGGGCGCGATGAGGCCATGGACGCCGAGGCGTCGCTTGAGGTCCATCTCTCGGGTCACCCGTCGGCCGATCTCCACGGGATGGAGCTCGCCCCGGAAGGCCTTGGAGAGAGTGCCGTCGACCATGCGCTCGAGGCGCCCTTCGAACTTCTGCAATCCCATATCGGCGTCAGCCTACCGGTGTCTACCCCCTGGTAGGGGGT
>Ga0209483_1000786_pt1 | contig 25895 bp, 20 predicted proteins | sample NGEPerA_FD_184508 | JGI IMG/M metagenome (GOLD analysis project Ga0209483, IMG submission 184508) | Arctic peat soil microbial communities from the Barrow Environmental Observatory site, Barrow, Alaska, USA - NGEE PermafrostL2-A... | ecosystem: Environmental > Terrestrial > Soil > Wetlands >... | reverse complement strand
AGCGCGCGGGTGAGTTCGATCTGAAAATTTTCCTTCGTCCAGGTTTCGTCGTGGATGGCCTGGACCTTGGCGAGCGCGGTGCGGAAATCGCCGACGGTCTTGACCATCTGGTTGGCGTCGCGGCGCGCGGTGAACTCAGCCTCCTCCAGCAGGCCGAGGCCGCGCGTGAGGTTCTGGACGATTTCGTCGCGGCCGGTGTGAAATTCATTTTGACGGCGGCGCAGTTCTTCGAGACCGGCGCGTTCGCGTTCGAGTTCTTCCTGCGCGCGTTTGAGTTCGACGAGCTTTTGCTGCGCCTCGGCGACCTTGCGGTCCACGTCGTCGCGCGTGGGCGCGGCAAACGGTGATTTGTGCGCGGTGAAATCAGTGTCAACAAATTCAGTGGAATCGTATTCGCCAGCCATGCAGCGACTTTAGACCCGCGCCGCGAAACTGTAAAGTGGTTTGCGCTTGTCAACGCGCCCGGTTTGGCGCAAAACATTTGCATGATTGAACTCGTCCAAGTTCCGTGTAGTGCGTTCTGCATCGTCCAGCGGCGTATCCTTGAATTTTCCGGCGCGCCATTCAAAATCACAAACATTCCGAACCAAGACCGCTCGCTCGTCTGGAAACTCACGAAACAGCGTTATTACGGCGTGCCAATCATCCGCGACGGGAAAAAAATTGTGTTTGAAACCGGCGACGATTCGCAGGTCATCGCCAAATATCTCGATTGGAAACTGGACCTGAACCTGTTTCCCGCCGCGCTCGAAGGCGTGCAGTCCATTCTCTGGCGCTGCATCGAAAATGAAATTGAAGGCGCAACTTTCCGGCTGAACGACATTTTTTACCAGGAACTCCACCGCCGGGAAAAATTGTCGGCGGCCGACGAGCTTCAATACCTGCGATTCAAGGAGCGCAAGTTCGGGCGCGGCTGCATTGACCAGTGGCGGGCGCAGAAGGACGACTGGCTGAAAAAACTGGCGGCCGGCGTTGCTCCGTTTGAGCAGATGCTGGCGCACTCGAAATTTCTGCTCGGCGAACAGCCGCGCTTTGTGGATTTCGACTTATACGGAATGTTGGAAAATTTCCTTTTCTCCAGCCATTACTCGTTGCCGAAAGCACTGCCGCACGTTCGCAAATGGCATCGCCGCATGAAGACGATCCGCGCCGCGCGCTGAAAAGGAAATTCGACGAACCGCGGCCGCAGTGGCAGAATGCTCGTTGAAGAAATGTCTTCGCCAGCCACAACCGAACTGCGCGTCAGCGGGATGACCTGCAACAACTGCGCGCGCCACGTCACCGAAGCCATTCAAGGCGTTGCCGGCGTCCGAAGCGCTTCGGTGGACTTGAAAAATTCCGGCGCCAGCGTCCGGTGGAATTCTGTGGAAGGGAAAAGTGTCGCGGCGGTTCTTTCCGCGATTTCAAAAGCCGGTTACGAGGCAAAAGAAATTTCTGCTGACGCAAACGCCGCCGGTCAATCCAAACAAATTCATTGGCAGTGGCCGCTCATTCTCGGCCTCACCGTCACCGCCGCGCTGATGGTCGGCGAATGGATTTTTCACCTTGCGATGACGCCGTGGTTTCAATGGCTCGCGTTTGCGCTGGCCGGTGTCGTGCAGATTTTCTGCGGCGCGCAGTTTTATCGCGGCGCGTGGCGGCAGCTCAAAATCGGCGGCTCCAACATGGACACGCTCGTCGCGCTCGGCTCCACGACGGCGTTTGGTTTCAGTTGCTGGGCTTTGTTCAGCGGGCGCGGTGGCCACGTTTATTTCATGGAAGCCGCCGCCATCATTTCGCTCATCAGCGCCGGCCACTGGCTCGAAGCGCGGGTGAGCGACAAGGCGGGCGGCGCGTTGAAATCATTAATGAACCTCGCGCCACCGATGGCGCGTCGAAAAAATTCCGATGACAGCGAAAAGGAAATTTCCGTCGCCGAATTAAAAATCGGCGATGAAATTATTTTGCGACCCGGCGACCACGTGCCAGTTGATGGAATTATTGTTGAAGGCGATTCGGCAATAGACGAATCCGCGCTCACCGGCGAATCAATTCCAATTGATAAAAAAATCCGCAGCGAGCTTTTTGCCGGCACGGTGAATTTGAATGGCCGCCTCATTATACGCGTCACCGCCACCGGCGAAAGCACAGCGCTCGCCCACGTCATCGCCGCCGTGCAACGCGCGCAGACCAGCCGCGCCGACATCCAGCGTCTCGGCGACCGCGTCAGCAACGTGTTTGTTCCCATCGTCGTCGCCATCGCAATCGCCGCCGGAATGTTTTGGGCAATCCATTCCGGCGCGGAAAAAGCCTTTGTCATCGCAACGGGAATTTTGATTGTCGCGTGTCCATGCGCGATGGGTTTGGCAACTCCCGCCGCCATCATGGCCGCTGCCAACGCCGCAGCGCGGCGCGGCATTTTGATCCGTGACGGCGTGGCGCTGGAAAAGGCGGGGAAAATCACGGCGGTGATTTTTGACAAGACCGGCACGCTGACGATGGGAAAACCGGAAGTGGCGGCGGAACAGGAATTCAGAAGCGAGAAGCCAGAAGTCAGAATCTTGGCGGCGGCGCTCGCGCGCGACTCCACGCATCCGATCAGCCAGGCGATTGCAAAAATTTCTGTGGAGAAAATTGAACTGTCGGATTGGAAAGAAATCCGTGGATCCGGCGTGAGTGCGACGCTGCCGCCTTCAACTTTCAACTTGCAACCTTCAACCTTGCATTTCGGCTCGCTGCGCTGGCTGCGCGAGTGCGGCGCGGAATTGGCGGCGGGTGAAAAATTTATTTCCGAATGGTCGCAGCAGAGCGCGACCATCGTCGGACTCGCGTCAGGAAAAAATTTGCTCGGACTTTTCGCCGTGCGCGATTCGCTGAAAGCAAATGCGAAGCAAGTCGTCGAACAACTTCAGCGACAAAACCTGAAAATTTATCTGCTCACCGGCGATAATTCGCTGACGGCGGCGAGCATTGCCAAAAAAGTTGGCATCGCGGCGGAAAATGTTTTTGCGGAAGTGCGGCCGGAACAGAAGGCGGAGTTTGTGAAAAAACTTCAAGCAACGGGCGAGCGCGTGGCGTTTGTGGGCGACGGCATCAACGACGCCCCTGCCCTCACGCAGGCCGATCTCGGCATCGCCGTGAGCCGCGCGAGCGACGTGGCGCGCGAGGCGGCGGACATCATTTTGCTGAAATCGGAAATCGAGGCCGTGCCGGAGGCGCTCGGCCTGGCGCGGGCGACGTTGCGGACGATCAAGCAGAATTTGTTCTGGGCGTTTTTTTACAACGCGCTCGGCGTGCCGCTGGCGGCGGCGGGTTTCATCAGCCCGATTTTCTGCGCGGCGGCGATGGGCGCTTCTGATTTGATTGTCATCGGCAATGCGCTGCGGCTGCTGCGGTGGCGGCAGAAATGAACATGAACAGTCAAAAAGTTTTTTTGACCGCCAACTGGCGGAACCTGGCGATGCTCAATTATGAAATCGAGGCGGCCATGCTTGCTCCGTTTGTTCCGCGAGGCACGGAGCTTGACGCGTTCGATGGGAAAACTTTCGTGAGCATCGTTGCTTTTTTATTTCTGGACACGCGTGTCGGCGGAATCCCGATTCCGTTTCACAGAAATTTTGAAGAGGTCAATTTGCGGTTCTATGTTCGGCGCGAAGCGGACGACGGCTGGCGACGAGGAGTGGTTTTTATCAAGGAGATCGTCCCCCGCCGCGCCATCGCTTTTGTTGCCAGAAAGTTTTACAACGAAAATTACATCTCGCTGCCCATGTCGCATGGCATTGAATCCGTTCAGAAAGAAATAAAATCGGTCAGGTATGCATGGAGGTTCAAAGGCCGGGAGAGTTTTTTGAAGCTGGCGGTTCACGGGCCCGCGCAGCCGTTGGTGGCCGGTTCGGTTCACGAATTCATCACCGAACATTATTGGGGCTACGCAAAACAACGCGACGGTTCGACGATGGAATATCGCGTTGAGCACCCGCGCTGGCGGGTGTGGGAAGCGCAAAAGGCGGAATTTGACTGTCCGGTTGTGGATTTATACGGCAAACAATTCGGACAGTTTCTAAACCGGCGTCCGGCCTCCGCCTTTCTCGCGGATGGCTCTGAAGTGAAGGTTCATGTGGGCAGCAAGCTGACAACCAAAGAAATTACAACTTGAGGTTTGCCCGGCGCGTTTGGATGTGGCACCATGTTGCCATCGTAAAAACAATTTTTACAAAACTATGAGCAAACCAAAAATCATCGCCTATTTGAAACCGACCTGCGGCTGGAGCCAGGGCGTCCGCGCCGTCCTCAAAAAATACGACCTGCCTTACGAAGACCGCGACGTCATCAACGACCCGTTGCAGCGCCAGGAAATGATCGAGAAAAGCGGCCAGATGTTAAGCCCGTGCGTCGAGATCAACGGCCAGATGCTGCCCGACATCAGCGGCGAGGAAGTCGAAGCCTGGATGCTCGCGAACAACATCGTGACGCCCAACGACCGCACGCCCGACGCGCCAATCAACCAGCCCTGCGCCCACGAAATGCCGCAAAGTTCGCCGCTGAATTTCGCCGCGCGACGGTAAAATAAATTTTGTCACGCAAACCGCGCTGGAAAAATCCGGCGCGGTTTTTTTCTTTCGTGAATTCAGCCCCGGATTCGGTTAAATAATCCTCGGCAAAGTTATGGTCGCAAATTCATTTAACTTTCGCGGCACAAAAATGACCGTGAAGCTGACGACGGAAGAAGCTTCCGGCCATTACACCGTCATTGAAATGGCGCATCCGCCGTTGGTCGGTCCAGCGTTGCATGTTCATCCGGCCCATCCTGAAACTTTTTATGTTCAGGAAGGTGATTACACATTTTTTCGGGCGGAAGAAGTCGTCAAGGCAAGTGTCGGGGATTGCGTGACGATTCCTCCGGGAATTCCGCACCGATATAAAGTTGGAAAAAACGGCGGGAAGGTGATTGTCATTTCGCCGCCAAACCTTGAAAAATATTTTTGCACGATCAGCCAGCGGCTGTTGCGTGGTGAAGTGAGTCTTGAAGAAGAAAGAAATGTGGCGTCAAAACATGGCCAGCACTTTCTCGATATGTCCGCGCATTGGGAAGCGAAGCAATGACGCAATCCAAATTGAAAATCATGCAAATCGTTTCTTCCATCGCCGCGATGCAACGGCTCGCCAAAAAATGGCAGCGCACCGGCACGCGCATCGGCTTCGTGCCGACGATGGGTTATTTGCACGCCGGCCATTTGAGCCTCGTGAAACGCGCGCGACAAGCCGTCGGCAAAAACGGCCGGCTCGTCGTGAGCATTTATGTGAACCCGACGCAGTTCGCGCCGACGGAAGACCTTTCAAAATATCCGCGCGACTTGAAACGCGATCTGAAACTGTTGCGTGAATTGAAAGTGGATGTCGTCTTCACGCCCAGCGACGCGGAAATGTATCCGAACAAATCTCAAAACGGATTCAGCACTTACGTCGTCGAAGAAAAATTGTCGCAGACGATGGAAGGTGCGTCACGGCCAACGCATTTTCGCGGCGTGACGACAATTGTGGCAAAGCTGTTCAACATTGTTTTGCCGGACGTGGCGGTGTTCGGCCAAAAAGATTTCCAGCAGGCGGCAATCATCAAGCGCATGGTGAGCGATTTGAATTTCCCTGTGCAAATCATCGTCGCGCCGACGTTGCGTGAACGCGATGGTCTGGCGATGAGTTCGCGCAACAAATATCTCATCGGCGATTTGCGTCGTCAGGCAACAATTCTCTGGTGCGCGATTCAAACCGCGCAAGCCGTTGTGAAAAAATCAAAAACAGTTTCAGCGACAAAACTGAAGGCGGACTTGAAAAAGTTGATTGAAAGCGAATCCGCAGCGCGATTGGATTACGTTGAATTTTTCGATCCGGACACGCTTGAGCCAATTTCAAAAGTAACGCCCGGCACACAAATGGCGCTTGCTGTTTTTATCGGCAAAACGCGATTGATTGACAACGCACGGCTTTGAAATGAAACAATTCGACTATCTTGTCCTCGGCAGCGGCATCGCGGGGCTGACGTTCGCGTTGAAGGTCGCACCGCGTGGGCGCGTGGCCATCGTCACGAAAAAAGACCGCGCGGAGTCGAACACGAATTACGCGCAGGGCGGCATCGCGTCGGTGACGAGCAAGGAGGATTCGTTCGAGCTGCATGTGCGCGACACGCTCGAAGCGGGCGCGGGCTTGTGCAAAGAAAATGTCGTGCGCACGATCGTCGAGGAAGGCCCGGCGCGGATTCAGGAATTGATCGAGCTCGGCATGAAATTTTCCGAGCGCGAAATCCCAAAATCGGACGGCGCACATGAATTGGATTTGGGCCGCGAAGGCGGACATTCCAAACGCCGGATTCTTCACGCGAAGGACGTGACCGGACATGAGATCGAAAGCGCGTTGCTCAATGCGATTTCCAAGCAGCCGAACATTTCCATTTTTGAAAACCATCTGGCGATTGATTTGATCACAACCAAGAAGATTGGATTGAAAGATGGCAACCGCTGTCTCGGTGCTTACGTTTTCGACAAGAAATCAAATCGCGTGGAAACGTTTTCCGCGCCGGTGACGCTGCTGGCGACGGGCGGTTGCGGCAAGGTTTATCTTTACACGACGAATCCCGACATCGCGACCGGCGACGGCGTGGCGATGGCCTATCGCGCGGGCGCGAGCATCGCGAACATGGAGTTCGTGCAGTTTCATCCGACGTGTTTGTATCATCCGAAGGCGAAATCGTTTTTGATTTCCGAAGCCGTGCGCGGCGAAGGTGGAATTTTGAAAACTCTCGACGGACACGAATTCATGGACAACGTCCATCCGCTGAAATCGCTCGCGCCGCGCGACATCGTGGCGCGGGCGATTGACAGCGAGATGAAAAAATCCGGCGCGGATCATGTGCTGCTCGACATCACGCACAAGCCGGCGAAATTTATCATCGAACGGTTTCCGAACATTTACCAGACGTGTCTGCGCTACGGCATTGACATCACGCGCGAGCCGATTCCGGTCGTGCCGGCGGCGCATTATCAATGCGGCGGCGTGGTGACGAACGTGGACGGCGAGACGGACATCGCGGGACTTTACGCGGTCGGTGAAGTGGCCTGCACGGGTTTGCACGGCGCGAATCGGCTGGCGAGCAATTCACTTTTGGAGGCGCTGGTTTGCGCGCATCGCGCGGCAGAAAAAATTCTTTCAAGTCCGTTGCAAAAAATCGAAGCGAAAATTCCGTTGTGGCAATCGGGCAACGCGACGAACGCGGACGAACTCGTCGTTGTGTCTCACAACTGGGACGAGATCCGGCGGCTGATGTGGGATTACGTCGGCATTGTTCGCACAAATAAAAGATTGCAGCGCGCGCAGAAACGGATTGCGAATCTGCAGGAAGAAATTCACGATTACTACTGGAATTTTATCGTGACGAGCGATCTGCTGGAGTTGCGCAACATCGCGACGGTGGCGGAATTGATCGTGAGTTGCGCGTTGCTGCGGACGGAAAGCCGCGGGCTGAATTACAACCTGGATTTTCCGAACCCGAACCCGGAATGGTCGCAGCGCGACAGCGTGGTGCGAAAAACTATTTGATCGCGTCCAGTGACGTTTTCGCCTGCGTGATGAGGCTGCGCAGTTGTGTCATTTGATCCGAGTTCAACTGAATTCGTGGCCAGTCGCCGAATTGGATGAAGGTGTTGATGCCGCCCTGCCGCCGGTCGCTGTGCGCGATGATGCGCAGGCCGCACTTGGTGGCGTAGCTGGCGTCGAACCCCGCGAGCGGCGTCGCGTCGTAGGTGATTTTGGCAAGATAATCAATGCCGGCGGCGAGCGAATCCAGTTCGTCGTAGTCCACTTTCAGGGAAATTTTGGGAATGAAATCGGCCGGTGACCTGCCGCTGCCGGTGAAGTCAACCGCGATGCCGTAGGCTTTTTGACCGTGCCCGATGTCGGTGGATTCCTTGCTGCGGACGGTGATGGTCGCATCATTGACATAAAAACTTCCCACTGGGCTGAAGCCTTTGACGATGACGGTGCCGGTTTGCAGCTCGAAATTTTCGATGATCGTTGCCGGCGCGTTGGTGGTTTGCGCGCCGGACGCAAAGGCCAGCAGCAGGCTCGCACCCATGCCGGCCAGGATGATTTTGAAGTGGGACATAATTTTTCAGGTTGTCAAAAGTTGGTTTGACGGACACGAGATCAAACTCCGCTCCCGCGAAAAAGTTGCGTGCCGTCAGGCCCACAAGTCGTCTGGATATTCACCCTTTAGAATTAGCTGACGGATGCTTTCCAGCACTTGCGGCCGGTCTTCGCGGTAAGTCACGCCGAACCAGGAATCGTTCGTGCGGAGGACTTTCACTTTCGCCTGACCCGTCACAACCAGATCGTTCACCGTGCTGGGAATGTAACATTCGGATTTCAATTCGTTGCCGCTTTTTTTCAGGAACCTGTCGAACTCCGTCCGCAACTGCGGAAACAGCGCGGGCGTGAAACCCCAGAAATTCATCGAGACCGCTTCTTCGCCGGACAACTTGGTGATTTGGCCGACGGCGTCAGTATTTTTCGCGCCGCCGCCATCGGGTTCAATCTTCATCATTTCGACGACGGATTTGAGATGATTATTCTCGTCCACCCGGCACACGCCGCGCGCCACGCTGCCGAATTGGGAAAGCGTGTTGCGCAAAATAAAACCGACCATCGCGTAGTCCGTCGTGCCGGAGGTCAGATGCTTGGCGAGCAATTGATAAGCCTGCTGTCCGTAAAAATCGTCGGCATTGATCGCAGCAAAATTTTCTTTGACCACATTTTCCGCCATCAGAATCGCGTGCGTCGTGCCCCACGGCTTGGTGCGTCCGGCGGGCAGCGCAAAGCCCGGCGGCAGCTTGTCGAGTTCCTGAAAAACGTATTCGACGGCGATGCGCTTCTCGAAACGCGCGCCGACGATTTCGCGGAACTGCTGCTCGATGTCCTTGCGGATGACGAACACGAGCTTGCCGAAACCGGCGCGCATCGCGTCGTAAATCGAGTAGTCAATGATGGTCTCGCCCGCCGGACCGACGGGATCAATCTGTTTCAGTCCGCCGTAACGGCTGCCCATGCCGGCGGCGAGGACGAGCAAGGTCGGTTTTGTCATGCGGCAAAATTTTAAATTTTCCGGCGCGTTTGTCGAGCGTTCAACGCAATCCGGCGGAGCGCATCAAAAATTGATATGGCGGCGGCAACGCCGTCTTTGATAAACTTAAAATTATGGAACACACAAAACGAATCGTGGAAAAAGACGCCCCGCTGAAAAAAGATGATTTGATCGTCATCACCGGCGCGGGCGGATTTATCGCGGGCAACCTCGCCCTTTACTTCAAAAAGAAGGGTTTTACCAACATTCGCGCAGTGGACAAGAAGCCGCTGTATGAATGGTATCTGCACGTTCCCGGCGTCGAGAATCTTTGTCTCGACGTGAGCAACGAGGCGAACTGCCATCGCGTCTGCGAAGGCGCGGTGGAAGTCTACAACCTCGCGGCGGACATGGGCGGCATGGGTTTCATCGAGCGTTTTCGCGTCGAGTGCCTGCGCTCGGTTCTCATCAACACCAACATGGTCGAGGCCGCTTACAAGGCGGGCGCGCGCCGTTACTTTTTCTCCAGTTCGGCCTGCGCCTACAACACGCTGTTGCAGCAGGACCCGAATGTCCGCGCTTTGAAGGAATCTGACGCATATCCCGCGATGGCCGAACGCGGCTATGGCTGGGAAAAATTGATTTCCGAAATGTTCTGCGAGGAATACTGGCACGAACGCGGCATGAAGACGGCGATTGCCCGTTTCCACAATGTCTATGGCCCGCACGGCACCTGGGACGGCGGCCGCGAAAAAGCTCCGGCTGCCCTTTGCCGCAAGGTCATCGAGGCGATTTCCACCGGCAAGAAGGACATCACGATCTGGGGCGACGGCCACCAGACGCGCAGCTTCATGTATATTGACGATTGCGTGCAGGGCATTGACAAGATCATGCACAGCGACGATTTGATCGCCACGCCGATCAATCTCGGTTCGAGCGAACTGGTGTCCATCAACGAACTGCTGACCAAGATTGAAAAAATCGCCGGCGTGAAGATGAACCGCAAATACGACCTCAACGCTCCGCAGGGCGTGGCCGGACGGAATTCCGACAACACGTTCATCAAAAAAGTTCTCAAGTGGGAGCCGGGCACGAAGCTGGACAAGGGGCTCGCGGAAACTTACGCGTGGATCAAGCAACAATACAACCACCGCAAAGCCGGCAAGCGCGTGGGCATCGGCTGATGAAAAATTCGCCGGTTGGAAAGTATCTCGGTTCCATCCCCAACCGCCTGCAACTTGCGGGTGGCTGGATTGACCAGCCGTTTGTTTCCGAACACAATCCGAAACCGCCCGGCTCGATGGTCGTCGTGCAGATCGAGCCGGATTTTCGCCCGATGGACCGATCCGGCATCGCCAGCGGCACGCGCACGGTGGCGATGAAAATTTGGAAAGGCAAATTGCCGAAACGTCCTCTCGACGAACTCGCGCGCGAACTCTATGAAGCCGAAAACAAAGGCAACGCCGAGCCGAGCGGTTCGCAGGACATGATTGGCCTGGTTTATCCGGGTGTGAACCGGCTCGACTACGACTTCAATTTCGATGGCGGTGTTTTCCCCGCGCACATTGAATCGTGCAATTCGCCCCGCGTCGCGCGCTGGCTGGAAAAAGTTTTGCACTTGATTCCCGTCGAACCGCGCCCGGACGGCTACAGTCCGCTGGGCGAAAAAAATCTCGACCCGAAATGGGTCGCGCGCCTCGGCCAGTCGGGAAAAGACTGCTACGACGCCATCGTCAAAATGGACGCGCCGGCGCTCGGCGCGTCGCTCAACCTGAACATGAAATGCTGGGAGACGCTGATGCCGCAAATCGTCCGGCATCCGCTCATCCGGCTGGATTTGATGGCGCTGCTCAAGACGTATCAGCGGCAGTATCCTGGCGCGATGTATTCCGGCTGCGGCGGCGGTTACTTGATTGTCGTTTCCCACAAGCCGGTTCCCGGCGCATTCCAAGTCAATGTCCGCGTAGCCAAATAAAAATTATGAAGCCGAACCGAATCCAGTTCGCCGCGCTGCTGCTCGGCCTGTCGCTGACGGCGGCGGTCGCGCAAACCAATTCGTTGCCGCTGCCGCCGATTGCGAGCGGGCCGTTCAAGCCGGATTGGAATTCGCTGACGAATTACCAGACGCCGGAGTGGTTCCGCGACGCCAAGTTCGGCATCTGGGCGCACTGGGGACCGCAATGCGAACCGGAGCATGGCGACTGGTATGCGCACTATATGTATGACCCGAATGACAAGAGCCGCGCGGATTACAAAACCCACATCGCCGAATACGGCCATCCCACGACGAATGGTTTCAAGGACATCATTCACGTTTGGAAAGCGGAACATTTCGATCCCGACAAATTGCTCGCGTTCTACAAAAAAAACGGGGCGAAGTATTTCATGGCGCTGGCCAATCACCACGACAATTTCGATTTGTTCAATTCCAAGTATCAGCCGTGGAATTCCGTGGCGATTGGCCCGCACAAGGATTTGATCGGCGGCTGGGCGGCGGCGGCGCGGAAAAACGGCTTGCGTTTCGCCGTGAGCGTTCATGCCGCTTATGCCTGGACGTTTTACGAAACCTCGCAGGGCGCGGACAAGGAGGGTCCGTTCGCCGGCATTCCTTACGACGGCAAGCTGACCAAGGCCGACGGCAAAGGCCAGTGGTGGGACGGCCTCGATCCGCAGGATTTATACGCGCAAAATCACGCCGTCGGGCAGGCGTTGAAATGGGATCCGGCGCTCGGCACCAACACGGAGGACGCCGCCTACATGGAAAAATTTTTCAAGCGCACCCAGCAGCTTTGGGACGATTATCACCCCGACCAGATTTATTTCGACAATGACGTGCTGCCGTTTCACGACGTGGATGACGAAATCGGCCTGAAGCTCGCCGCGCACTTCTACAATTCCAGCATCAAACTGCATGGCCGCAACGAGGCGGTGATCAACGGCAAGCACTTGAACAACACGCAACGCCAGTCGCTGGTTTATGACCTCGAACGCGGCAACGCGGATCGCATCCTGCCGCAGCCCTGGCAGACGGACACCTGCCTGGGCGACTGGCATTACGACCAGGCGATCTTTCAACGCCACCAATACAAAACCGCGCCGACGGTGATTCGGATGCTCGCCGACATCGTCAGCAAGAACGGCAACCTCATGTTGAACGTGCCCCTCCAGCGCGACGGCCAGCCGGACAGCGACGAAATCAAAATTGTCAGCCAGATCGGCGACTGGTTGCGCATCAACGGCGAGGCGATTTACGCCACCCGTCCCTGGAAAATTTACGGCGAAGGGCCGATGACCGCGGTGAATAACCGCCATTTTTCCGGCGGCCAAAGTGATGTTCAGAACCGGCCATTTACAGCCGAAGACATCCGCTTCATTCAATCCAAGAATGGCAAGACGCTTTACGCCATCGTGCTGGAAATTCCGAAGGACGGCCAGGTGACCATCAAATCGCTCGCAGCCAATTCGCCGAACTGGCCGGGCAAAATCGTCCGCGTCCGTTTAGTCGGCGGCAGTTGGTGGAATAAGTTGAAATTCACCCGCGATGAAACCGGCCTGCACATTTCGCTGCCGGAAAAATTTGACGGCGAGATCGCGTTCGCATTAAGAATTCACTCCTAAAAATGACTGTGCAAAAACAAGTCATCGTTTCCGGCGGATTCGACGACATCAAGTCGCGCGGCCTGCGATTTCTGGAAGAGGCCTCAAAGCTCGGTGAACTGACCGTCCTGCTGTGGACGGACAGCGCCATCGAGCAAACTACCGGCAGGCCGCCGAAATTTCCGCTGGCGGAACGGTCTTATTTTTTGAACGCCGTCCGCTACGTCAGCCGCGTGGTTGAAGCCGACGGCGCAAACAGCTTTGACACGCTGCCGAAAAATGTGCGCGCCGACATCTGGGCGGACTGCGAATCCACGGCGAATTCCGCGCGCAAAAATTTTGCCGTCGAAAATAAAATCGCCTGCCGCGTCTTTAAGGCGAAAGAACTGAAAGGTTTTCCCGAACCGCCGCCGATGCCGTCCGCGCATGGACGCAAAAAAGTTGTCGTCACCGGCAGCTTTGACTGGTTTCACTCCGGCCACGTCCGGTTTCTGGAAGAAGTCAGCGCGCTCGGCGATTTGTATGTCATCGTCGGCCACGATGCAAACATCCGTTTGTTAAAAGGCGAAGGTCATCCATTGTTGACACAGGACGAACGGCGCTACATCGTCGGCTCCATTAAATTTGTAAAGCAGGCTCTCATTTCCAGCGGCGACGGCTGGCTGGACGCCGACCCGGAAATCAAAAAATTGCAGCCGGACATTTACGCCGTGAACGACGATGGCGACAAGGGCGGCAAGCGCGAGTATTGCGAGAAAATGGGCATCGAGTATCTCGTCCTCAAACGCACGCCCGCGTCCGGCCTGCCGAAACGCAGCAGCACGGATTTGCGCGGATTTTAAATGAGTGGATGGCATACGCGGTTAGTTTGCAAGGCGCGATGCAAGTTTCCGCCAGCCATGCGTTGCATTTGATGTCGCGGAGCGAAGCGGGAAATTAATTGACTTCTATTCCCCGATGAAATGCAGGGCGACGCGGCGCGCGTGCGGGCGCGTGCGGTGTTCCCACAAATAAATTCCCTGCCACGTTCCGAGCATGAGTTTTCCGGCGTGCAGCGGAATGGAAAGGTTCACCGCCGTCAGCGCGGTGCGGATGTGCGCCGCCATGTCGTCGTCGCCCTCGGCGGTGTGGACGAACAGCGGATCGCCATCGCGCACGAGCCGCGCGAAAAAAGCGTCGAGGTCGCGGCGCACGCCGGGGTCGGCATTTTCCTGAATGAGCAGCGAGGCGGAAGTGTGGCGCAGATGCAACGTGAGCAGGCCGTCGCGAAATTTATTTTCGGCAATCCACTTTTCAATTTCGCGCGTGAACTCCGAAAGCCCGCGCCCGCGCGTGGCGATGACGAGTTCGTGAAACTGCTGGCGCATGGAATTTACTGCGCTTCCACCGGCGCGCCTTTTTCGGCGAGCATTTTTTCCAGTTCGGGATTGCGCGGCTGGCCGGCGCCGAGCGCCTTTTGATAATGCCAGCGGGCGAGTTGCGGCAGCGGCGGGGTCTGGTTCAGATAAATCACGGCGATGTTGTTGTGCGCCGGCGCGTAGTTCGGGTCAATTTCAATCGCCTTGCGCAGCGCGGTCTCCGCCTGGATGCGCAGCCCTTTGTGGCTCAAGGTCACGCCGAGATAATTTTCAATCTCCGGATTGTTCGGGTCAATTTTCACCGCGCGGCTCAACGTGTCAAAGGCCGCGTCATATTTTTCCTCGCGGAACTGCAGGTAGCCGAGCGTGGAAAGATTGTAGGCGTCGTCCGGGCTTTGCGCGAGCGCGGCCCGGATGTTTTTCTCCGCGTCGTCGAGCTTGTTTTCCTGAAGTTCAATCGTTGCCAGGTTCGCCAGCGCCAGGCCGTTGTTCTGGTCGCGCTCCAGAATTTTCCGGTAATCCGCCTCGGCCTGGTCGAACTCATGATTGGCAAAATGTTTTTGCGCGGAGGCGACCAGTTCGGCGCTGCCGGCGGGCAGTTGATTGATGGGCCGCTGGATGGGCAGCGTGGTCGCCGGGGCCTGCTTGAACAACGCCAGTTCTTCCGGCGTGTAGGGAACCGGCTTGGACTCGTCCACGTCAATGCGCGAACGCAGAATGTTGACCTCGTTGTTCAGTTCCGCGATCTGCGCGGCGGCGTCCGAAACCTTGCGCGTGGAATTTTTCGCGTTCGCCGCGGCGAGCTTTTTGAGCAGGTCGTTCCGCTGCTCCGTCAGGTCGTTGATCTGCCCCTGAAAATTGGCGGCGCTGTCCGCCAGTTGGGACGAGAGCTTGCGGACGCGGTTTTCCAGCGCGGCCTTTTCCAGCGAGGCCAGCGCGGCGGCGGCCTGCAACGTGGCGATCTGCGTGCGCGCGTCCTTCAACCCGGCGGACAATTCCGCGGCGGCGGCATTGTTGTTCGCGGCGGCCTGCAGCGCGGCCAGTTGCGATTTCAACTGGGCGTTTTCACCTTGCAACAAATCCAGCGCGGTCGCGTCCGCCCCGCCGGCGCGCGAAATGTTTCTTTGCAACGCCGTGTTTTCTTCCACGAGCTTTTGCGCGCGCGCCTCTTCGTCGGTCAATTTTTTTGCGGAATCGGCCAGTTGCAGGCGCAACTGCGAAACGGTGTTCGTATCCGTTCCAGCGATGTTCTCCGACTGCGCCACCTTGAGCAGGTCGTTCTGTTTCATCAACTGGCGGATCTGCTCCTGCGCGGCGGCGAGTTCGCCCGCATCCACCATCGCCGGCTGCGTGGTCAGCGCCTCCTTGAGCTTGGCCTGCAACGTCTGGTTTTCGGCCTGCGCCGACTGCAACTGCGACTGCAACGCGGTCAGCTCCGTCTGAAGCTTCGCCGAAGCATCATTCGCCGGGGCACTGGGCGCTTGAACCGTTTCAATTTTTTTCGGGGGTTGTTGTGATTTCAGGGTGGAAATTTTTTGGGCGAGGTCGGACAGGCGGTAATTCACGATGGCCGGGTCCCACGTTGGAAAAATGGCGTGGAATTTTTGCAGTTGCGCCTGCGCGTCGGCGTAGGCGGCCAGCGCGTCGTCCGGCTGGCCGGTGCCGGCAAGGGTGTCCGCCTGCTGGATGAGATTGTAGATGGCGACATACCGGTCGTCCGCGTCCTGCGCACGCGCCGTGGTGAGCAGGACGGCCAAAAGCAAAATGATCCCCAAAAACGGTTTCATGCGGACAGGATGCCAGAGAATTTTTTTTTGGCAATGCGCCGTGAGCCGTCGTCGCCAAATCGTTGCTTAAGCGCGGTTGACCCGTCGCGGCTGATTTGATACGTTTCCGCCAGTTGCGCCATGAAATCTGCATTGAACCAGCATGTTTTGGTTTTGAACCGGCTCTGGCAGGCCGTCAACGTCTGCACCGCCCGCCGCGCGCTCACGCTGCTTTTTCAAGGCCACGCGCAGGTGGTGATGAACAATCCCGACGGCTCGTTCCGCACCTTCGACTTCGACGAATGGCGCGACGTTTCCGCCAGCGCGCCGCAGGACGAAGCCATTCACGCCATCTCTTTTCGCATCCGCGTGCCGAAAATCATTTTGCTCTTCATGTATGACCGGATGCCGAAGAAGGAAGTGAAGTTCACGCGGCACAACATCTTTGAGCGAGACAAAAACACCTGCCAGTATTGCGGCGAAGTTTTTGACCGGAAGGATTTGAACCTCGATCACGTCATCCCGCGCGACCGCGGCGGCCCGACGACGTGGGAAAACATCGTCTGCTCCTGCATCACCTGCAACACGCACAAGGCCAACCGCACGCCCGCCGAGGCCGGCCTGAACCTTGTGCGCAAACCCAAGCGCCCGAAATGGCGCCCGTTTGTGCAGATCAATTTCACGCTGCATCGGCACGACAGCTGGAGACATTTTGTGGACCTCGCCTACTGGAACGTGGAACTGGGCGAGGACGTGGAGCCGTAGCCGCGCATTGACTTCGCGGTTTTCGCGGTTAAGATTTTTGGCCCTTGGCGTGCTCGTCTATCGGCTAGGACAACGGATTCTCAATTCGTGAAGACGGGTTCGATTCCCGTGCGCGCTACCAACTTAATTTTCAAAAGGCAGGAGTGAGAATGCAAGTGAACGCGAAAAGTTTTTGAGCGACCTCCAAATCAGCTTGCCGCGCGCAAACGAATCCGCGCATAATAGCTTCTTGATTGAATTGGCGGACAAGGTTCGTCCGGGCCAAATTCATAAATGGCATCTCAATCAATCAAATCAACAAAACGGAAGGGTGGCTGAGTGGTTAAAGGCATCTGACTCGAAATCAGAAGATGGGGCAACTCATCCGTGGGTTCGAATCCCACCCCTTCCGCCAAACTAATAGTTATGATTAAATGTTTGCACGAACTGTCAGGCAGTTCCTGCCCGAATTTTTCCTTCGAGTGGGTGACCAACATTTTCAGGTTGGCAGAACAATGACTTTATGCAGACACTTCATTTTTCCAAACCTGTCACTCCTTGGGCTTGTGCTTGTCCTTGTAATCTTTCCAAAGAATGCCCAAGACGAGCCATGCGCTGCCGCCAAGTGCGACCAAAAAGCAGATCATGGCGACACCGGGATAGCCGAAAATCTGGAATGAGGAGTTAATCCGCATCATCAGCGCCGCCCCGACAATCAACGCGGCGAGAATAATTCCAGTGGTGACGCGATTGGCGATTTTTTCAAAGCCATTCAGCAAATGGCGCGCATCGGGAGTTTTGACATTTATTTCCAATTCCGAATTGCCGACGACGTCCAGAATCTTGTTCACACGCCCCGGCAATCCGCCGACAAAATCCTTCATCTCCAGAAATGTTCCGAACAAATGCCCCGGCGTGGCGGCTTTGCGCATCCGAGTCGTCATGAGTTCGGCGACATTCCGGCGCACGGAAGCGTTGGTATTGAATTTCGGACAGAGAATTTTCCCGACTTCCTCGAGTTGCAACAAGGTTTTTCCCAGCAGCGTCAATTCGGTTGGAACATAAAGTCCGGTTTGCGCCGCCGTTCGGGATACTTCCATCAAAGCTTTGCCCACGTCCTGGTGATTCAAGGTCTGGTCGCGCTGTTCGGAAACAAATTCCGACGCTTTTTTGGTGAATTCCGTCTCGTCAAAGTCATCGGCGGTTTCGCTGATGCGTAAAATTATTTTAACCGTTTCGTCGCCATTGCCTTCACTGATGGCCAGCAGCAACCTCAGCAAATTTTCCTGCATGGCTGAACTCAACCGCCCGGTCATGCCCAAATCCAGCAACGCCACGCGCCCGTCGTCGGTGAGAAAAACATTGCCCGGATGTGGATCAGCATGGAAAAAGCCATCAATCAAAACTTGTTTCAAATACGCTTTGAACAATTCCTCGGCCAGAACATCGCCGTTGATGTCCAGTTTCACGACGGGACTCAACGCGGTGATTTTTGTGCCGCTGACATAATCCATCGTCAGCACGCTGCGCGAACTGTAATCGAGCACGGGCAGCGGAACGAGGATGTGCGGAAACTCTTTCAGGTTATTTGCAAGCATAGTGAGGTTGGACGCCTCGCGTTGATAATCCAGTTCCTGCAAAATGGAAGTTTTGAATTCCGCGAGAATTTTTCCGAAACGATAACGCTTGCCGATGTCCGTGTGTTCGTCAAAAAACGCGGCAATCTCTTCGAGCACTTCAAAATCTTCTGCGATCTGTTTGCGGATTTCCGGGCGCTGCACTTTCACGACGACGGGACGCCCGTCGCGCAACGCCGCGCGATGCACCTGTCCGAGCGACGCGGCGGCCAGATGTTTTTCTTCAAAATATGAAAACGCCTTTGAGATGCGGACGCCCAGTTCGCTCGCGACAATTTCTTCCACCTGTTCGTAAGGAAACGGTTTGACCTTGTCCTGCAAACGCGCGAGCGCCTTCAGATAAGGTTCGGGCAAAAGGTCGGGACGGCTGGAAAGCAACTGGCCGAACTTGATGAACGTCGGCCCCATTTTTTCCAGATCATCCGCCAGTTCTTCCGGCGCGGGCTGGCCGGGTTTGGGTGCAAATGTTTTTTCATCGTCAGCGGCGTCATTGGCAAATTCCTTCGCCAGATCAGAAGTGCCATACTTCCAGAAAAGCATGGCGATGTCCTTGTAGCGTTTCAGATGATGCGGTTTGAGAGATAATTTCATTGGTTGAAAACCGCATCATCGTATGTGTTTCCACTTTGAAATCCCATGGGGTGTTCACCCCATTTGTTGACCCGGCGTTTTTTGAGACAGTGTTCACGCAAAAATAATTTTCCTGGGATGACGCATGAATGTGATCGCCTGCGAGACCTGCGGTTTGGTTCAGAAACCACCCCTTCCGCCACCTACTTGCCATAGGGCCTTGTCCCGATATTGTGGGTTACCAAAGTGTGAGCGTGTGGGGTAGAAAGGACACTTCCGCGCTTCCAGCTTCCATCGCAAGCGCGGACAGCGAACTTTTAGCCGTCTATTTAAGTTCGGAGTTCAATTGAACCGTTCCGCCGGACTTCAATTTGATTTCCGCCGTGCGGTCGCCGTAACGCACCGTCACGGTGCGTCCGCCGGTGGATTTGATTTTGGCGGAGGTCAGTTTGCCGTCAGCCCAGTTCAGGCTAACCTCGAAGCCGCCGCGTGCTTGCAGTCCGGTGATGCTGCCAGTTTTCCAAACGCTGGGCAGCGCCGGTAAAAGGTCAATTTCAAATTTTTCCGCCGCGCCGTCCGCCGCCAACGGCCGGCTCTGGAGCAGCATTTCCGCGATGCTCGCCGCGCCGCCGAAATTACCGTCAATTTGAAACGGCGGATGCAGGTCGAACATGTCAGGAGCGGTGCGCCCAGGACTGAGCAGAAATGCCAGAATCCGATAGGCGTGGTCGCCATCGTGCAGGCGTGCCCAAAGATTGATGCGCCAGGACGTCGCCCAGCCGGTGGATTCATCGCCGCGTTGCTCCAACGAATATTGCGCCGCCGCCGCGAGTTTCGGCGTGTCAAAAACGTTGATCTGCCAGCTCGGATAAAGCCCGTAAAGGTGCGACACGTGACGATGATGAACATCCTGACCGGGCGAGTAATCCCAATCCTGGAGCCATTCCTGAAGTTGTCCCTGCGAACCGATTTGCAACGGCGCGAGCCGATCACGCGTGGCGGCAAGTTGTTTTTGCAAATCGGCGTCCACGCCGAGAATTTGCGCTGCCTTGATGACGTTCGCAAACAAGTCGCGCAAAATTTCCAAGTCCATCGTCGGCCCGGCGCTCACGGCTGAACCGCCCGGATGATTGTTCTCCGGCGAAACGGACGGATTGGTCACGAGCCAGTGGTTCGTCGGGTCTTCCTGAAGCGTGTCGAGGAAAAATTGCGCCGCGCCGCGCATGACGGGATAAACGTCTTTCAGATAATTTTTGTCGCCGCTGTATTCGTAGTGATCCCACAAATGGTCGCACAGCCACGCGCCGCCGCTCGGCCACATGCCGGAATCCGCGAAGTCAATCGGCCCGGTCGCGCGCCAAATGTCGGTGTTGTGATGCGCAACCCAGCCGTGCGCGCCATACATTTCCTGCGCCGTGCGCGCGCCGGTCACCGAGAGGTCTTTGACCATTGAAATGAGCGGTTCGACGCATTCGCCGAGGTTGCATTCCTCGGCCGGCCAGTAGTTCATTTCGGTATTGATGTTGATGGTGTATTTGCTCTGCCACGGCGGGCTCATGCTGTCGTTCCACAATCCTTGAAGGTTGGCCGGCTGGCCGCCGGGACGCGACGAGCTGATGAGCAGATAACGGCCAAACTGGAAATAAAGCGTGGCAAACTGCGGATCGTTGCCGTTGTGAAAATTTTGAATCCGCGCATCCGTCGGCTGCTGCATCGCGTCGGTTTGCCCGAGATCAAGCGCAACGCGTCGGAACAGCCGCTGATGCTCCTTGATGTGCGCCGCAAGCAGTTTTTCAAAACTCTTGGATGCGGCCGACTTGATCTGACCGGTGACAATCTTCTCGGGATCGCCGGTCACATCCTGAAAATTTTTGAAACTCGTCGCGGCGGCGATGACGATGGTGGCCGAATCCGCATTGGCGACTGCGACTGAATTGGACGTGGCGGTAAGAGTTCCGCCGTCCGCCAGCACGCGGGCGCGGACTTGATATTTCAGCACGGCTTTGATGCCTGAAGCAGGATAGTTGTTGCCACGCACCACCAACGTATTTCCCGATTCAATTTCAACAGTTCCGGATTGGCTGTTGCCCCTCGGCGGCTGCGCCAATTGGTAACCGGCGGCAAAGTTAATCGCGTTTTTTTTGTCCGCCGTGAGATGCACAACGATCACTTGATCCGCCGGACTTGAGAAGATTTGGCGCGTGAATCGCGTGCCGTTCTCGGTGTATTCAGTCGTGGCGACGGCGGTGTCCAGGTTCAGAGTGCGCCGGTAGTTTTCAGCGGAGGCCGAATCGGGAAAGGTGAGCATCAAATCGCCGGCGGTTTCATACGGCATCTCGCTGGATGGCTTGGCAATCACTCTTTGATTGATAAGATTTCCGGCCTGGCGGTATTGGCCATCGAAAACCATCTGGCGCACTTGGGGCAACGCGGTGAGCGCATTAGTATTGACCGGGTCGTAAGGGCCGCCGCCCCAAAGTGTGTCCTCGTTGAGTTGGATTCGTTCACTGGTGACATGGCCGAAAACCATCGCGCCAAGGCGGCCATTGCCGATGGGCAACGCTTCGGTCCAGGCTCTGGCCGGCTGGCGATACCACAGGCTCAACGGTTCGCTTGGCGCCGGGGCGTTTCCGGTCAACTGCGGTTCGGCCAGCAGCGGAAGTGAAATGCCGGTTAGAATTATGGAAAGAGCCGTTCGCAGGCTGGGCATATTCATATTGTTCGTAATTTAATTATTGTGGGACGTTGAATAAAACCTGACCGTCAGGATGTATTCCCGACGGACAAGGCATCAAACGGATTTGGTGAAAATGCTCTCACGCAGATGAAACTGCAAGCAATATGATGCCCGTCATATTTGGAAATTTTCTGATAATGTCTTCATCTTGGTTCTTTCCTTTCAATGGCGAAGAATTCAATCTATTAACGTGAAATCCATCAAATATCTTTGCAACAAGGCAGCCTGGTCTGCCGTGGTCGTTGGCATTGCGTGCTGTTTGAAAATGCCGTCCACATTTGCCGCTTCCATTCCTGTTCAATCCTTTCAAAAAAATTCGGACGGCGTGACGCTGACAATGTCGCCGGGAATAATGAAGCTGACGGTCTGTGCTGACGGTATCGTCCGCGTAATGTATTCGCCGACTGCGGCGCTTGCGGCGGGTCAAGACTTCGTCGTGACAAATCACTCTTGGAAATCCGTTTCATTCAAGGTGGCTGATTCAAGCGGCCAATTGACGCTCACCACGCGCAAGCTGAAGGTGGCCGTTGACAAGGCGACCGGAGCCGTGCAGTTTTTCGATTCCTCAAACAAACCCTTGCTTGCGGAACCGGCAGCCGGCGGCAAGACAATGACGGCGGCAACGGTCAACGGCGAATCATCCTTTCAGCCGGAGCAAACTTTCACCAGCCCGGCGGATGAATTCATTTATGGCCTCGGCCAGTTTCAGGAAGGCATTTGGAACTGGCGCGGGATGCCGCAGCAGCTCCGGCAGTTGAACACCGAGATTTCCCTTCCGATGATCGTGTCGAGCTACGGCTACGGTTTGCTCTGGAACAACGCCGCGCTCACGGACTTCAATCCCGCCGACACGCAAGTGACGCTGACCAATAAATCAGGCACTTTCACCACCACCGCCGCCGGCGATTATGTTTTTTTTGTCAAAGACGGCGACCGCCGCAATCAGATTGGCATTCAAATCAACGGCCAGACCATCGTGGCCATCACGAATATGTGGGTGACTTACAACTTAAGCGGCAAAATCAATTTGCCGGCGAACACGACGTGTTCCGTGACGCTTCTCGGCGGCGGCAGGAACGCAAAAATTTTCGCGCGTCCGCTGGGCGACACGACGACGTTTCGTTCCGAAGTTGGCGATGCCATTGACTACTACTTTTTCTACGGCCCGACCGCTGACGAAATTATCGCCGGCTATCGTCAGGCCACCGGCGACGCGCCGTTGTTTCCCAAAGCCGCGTATGGTTTCTGGCAATGCCGCGAGCGCTATTCGAGCCAGGCGCAAATGCTGGCTGCCGCCAAAGAATTTCGTTCCAAAGAAATCCCCGTGGATTACATCGTGCAAGACTGGCAATACTGGGGCAACCACGGCTGGGGCGCTTACGAGTGGGATTTGAAGGCATATCCCGATCCCACGAACATGATCGCCGAACTTCACGCCGAGCATTTCAAATACATGATTTCGGTGTGGTCCAATCCCAGCGGCATCGTCGGCAAGGCCTTGCAGGCCACGCCGCACGGTTTGATTCCGCGCTCGCAATGGATGGATGTCTATAATCCCGCCGTCCGCAGCCTCCGCTGGAAATACATGGACTCGGCATTTTTCAGTCTCGGCGCGGACGCTTGGTGGCAGGATGCGACCGAGCCGGGTGACGACGGAAATTCCGTCAATGGCGTTCAAATTTTCACCGGCTCGGCCAATCGCGTGCGCAACAGTTATCCGCTTTTTGCCAGCGAAGCCACTTACGAAGGCCAGCGCGGCACCGACCCGAACAAACGTGTTGTCATCCTTTCACGCTCCAGTTATCTCGGCCAGCAGCGCTACGGCGCGGCAGCCTGGTCGGGCGACATTAGCGGCGACTGGCTGACCTTTGCGCGGCAAATTCGCGGCGGCTTGAATTTTTCGATCACCGGTCTGCCGTATTGGGCCACCGACACCGGCGGCTTCTTCCATCCGCGCAACCAATACGCCTCGGCTGATTACAACGAACTGCTCACGCGCTGGTTTGAATGGAGCACGTTCTGCCCGATCCTCCGCATCCACGGAAACGGAACGCAAACCGAAACCTGGAACTGGCTGCCGGCGACGCAGACCAATTTGATCGCCTACGACCAGTTGCGTTACCGGATGCTGCCCTACAATTATTCCGTCGCGTGGAAAATCACGCACGGCCATTACACGCCGATGCGCGCGCTGGTGATGGATTTTCCGACAGACAAAAATGTTTTTCCGATTGGTGACGAATATATGTTCGGCCCGGCGTTTCTGGTTTCTCCCGTGACGACGCCGCAAGCCACAAGTCGTGAAGTTTATCTTCCGGCCGGCACGAGCTGGGTGGATTTCTGGACCGGCGAAACTTTGGCTGGAGGAAAAACGGTGACGGCAAACGCGCCGGTCAACATCTTGCCGTTGTTCGTCCGCGCCGGTTCCATCGTGCCGCTCGGCCCGGTGGTGCAATACGCGACGGAGAAGCCGGCGGATCCGATCGAACTGCGCGTTTATCGCGGCGCGGACGGCCAGTTCACGCTTTACGAGGACGAGGGCGACAATTACAACTATGAAAAGGGAAAATACGCCACGGTTCCGCTGGAGTGGAACGAAGCCAAACAGACGCTGACCATTGGCAAACGGGCCGGGAAATTCCCGGGCATATTGAAAGAGCGCGCCTTCCAAGTCGTGTTTGTCGCTCCCAGCCATGGCGCAGGCATGGCGACGGAACAGCAGGCCGACGCAGTCGTTCATTATTCCGGCAAAATGGTGACTGTCAGCACCAAGAAATAGTGAAACAGTTCGTCAAACGACACCGCCGAAGTAAACTCAAAAAAGGGTAATAATATACCTGTCACAACAATTGGCTTTGACTTGGCGTGATTGGTGTGGAATCGAAACACAAACCACTTCTAGAAGATGACGAGCGGTTAAAAAGACTTCAGAATTGTCTAAAATTCGCTTTGGCAGGGCGCGCAGCCAACCCGTCAATATCCGGTTCGATGAATAAACTTGGCGAGGTTGTGATTGTAACCGACTACAAATCCTTAAAACTAAATGCAGATTTTGAACCCTCTGGATTCTTAACCAATTTGTGTGAATCTTTTGATGGAACTTGATAATATTTTGCGGCAGAGGTTGGAAAATATGCAATCCTGACTCTGATTACGCTTCCTTTGGAGATTAAATTTTTTTTGGTAATTGCCTGCACAACTCCAAACCCAGAATAATCGTTGCCATCATTTCCACGCAAGACTACATCGGCGTGCTTTTCGTTTATTTCATCTGCCTTAAACCGGCTGTCAGTCCAGTCATACGGATCGGATATATCCTTAAAATCGCCTTCAAACTCATTGAAAGAAAATTCGCATTTTGATTCGGGAGGGTTTCTAACGATTTTATCAAATGCTTCGGAAGGGACAAAAATCTTACCAGAGTTGACGGCTGACATATCTTTTTCCCAAATGTGAATAATTACTGCAAGGCGAACAAGACCCTCCTGATTTTGGATTGCGTCAAATTCGGACTCCCCTTCATAAATTTTATCATTTTCAAGCTGAACACGCGCATATACCGACTCGCCCTTTAATTCGGCTGCGGTGAATTTGCATTTTGCGAAATCGTAATTCATTGCAATGATTTTTTCGCTTCGCGCTTTCTAGCGTTGCTCGCTTGAAACTCCGATAATTGCCTGTCGGATTGTTGCTTCGTATTGGAGAGAATCGTTTTAACAGAGTCCTTAAAAACACCAATCGGTGCAAGCGTCACGTCTTTGGCTGGTTTTGATTTTGACATAATAGATTCGGCCTTCTCATAAAATACTTTGCCTTTCCGTATTGGCGACCCTCTAGCACTTTAAGAGTTTCATGTTCGATGTCCTCATCGTCTCCCAGCTTGCTACTCCACGCACCATTCGGAAGTGAGCGCGCAGCGTGTTTTGGCACATCAAAATTATTAACATAGATAGCAATCTTCTCAAATCCATTTTCAAATTTTCCATCATCGCATCGTTCAAATCCTTCGGACTCAAATGCCTTAACGAAATTTGCAATAGTTTCTTTATTGAGTGGTTCGCGTGGAAGTCCGTTAGGCCAAAAAAAACCACCCAACTGGCGAGGCCACCAATAATTGTCATTTTTGCCAACAGCCCAAGCAATACAATTGTATTTATCATCAGTATCCCTAGTCGGATCACTGGTGCATTTGAAATTATCTGGGCGCACATTCTCAAACCATTCCCGCGCTGCGATCAGCCAAGAGCAGTCTCTCACAGGGATTAAATGTAGGGTCTTTCCTAGTTGAGCGGGTGTGAACCTGCTGAAAGACTAGGACTGACAATGCGAAACAAGTATTTGCGCCGTGCGCGCGTTTTGGAGCGGGATTTTCGGGCGATGTTGCGGTGTTTTGCGCAC
>Ga0209483_1000784_pt1 | contig 25923 bp, 23 predicted proteins | sample NGEPerA_FD_184508 | JGI IMG/M metagenome (GOLD analysis project Ga0209483, IMG submission 184508) | Arctic peat soil microbial communities from the Barrow Environmental Observatory site, Barrow, Alaska, USA - NGEE PermafrostL2-A... | ecosystem: Environmental > Terrestrial > Soil > Wetlands >... | reverse complement strand
GTCCACGCAAGCCAGAATTTTGCCACAGCGCGACAACTGCCAGCGCAAAACCCATAAATCCCCAAGTGAACATGCAATCCCCCAACCGCTATCGCAACGAAACTGATTCGCATAAACGAGTGCCAAGATGCGAAGGTGGATGAATTGTTCTTAATTGGCAATAAGGACAATTACGCCATTTTGGCTGCCACAATATCCACCAACACCACGCTCTCCTGCTCATTGGGGTCAGTTCGCGCAATCAGCGCCTTGGCCGGCTTGTCACTTGGATTATAGGGTTGGTGAGGAACCCCAGCAGGGATGTAAACATAATCGCCCTGCTCTACGCGCGAGGTGAATTCTAGGTTGGGACCATGGTGAAACTCACTCACCCCCTCCAACAGGTAAATCGCTGTCTCGTGAGCTTCATGATAGTGCGGTTTGGCCTTGGCACCAGGTGGCAAAACGACCATGTGCATGCAAATTCCGTCACTGTCGGCAGATTGAGCCGATACACCGGAAAAATAATCCAAACCTTGCTTACCAGCGAAACTCTCACCGCCTCTGATAACCTTGCACTGTTTCATCATGTTCCTCCTGCAACGCGCCTCTACTATGTTAGCAGAAAATATCATTTTGTGACTGGCAATGACCAGCTTAAACCCACAACAATGCTTCGCGAAGAAATTCATACAAACCTCTGGCGGCCAGAAACCATCGCACTGCAAAAATCTGGAGGCCTCCAAGCCTTCCCCTCATCCATGCTGAAAATGGAAACCCATGTCGCAGCCATCGCTGAGGGCCAAGAACCGGAGCGTCTTTGGATGTTGGAACACCCCTCTCTTTACACCTCTGGCACCAGTGCCAAGCCCGCTGACTTGCTTGATCCTCATCGCTTTCCGGTTTTTGAAACCGGGCGTGGCGGGCAATATACTTATCATGGCCCAGGCCAGCGCGTTGCCTATGTCATGCTGAACCTCGCCAAACGCGGCGGCGATGTGCGCGCCTTTGTGGCAGCGCTGGAACAGTGGCTGATCAATACGCTGGCCGAATTTGGTGTAGTGGGTGAGCGGCGCGAAAATCGTGTGGGCATTTGGGTGCAGCATGGTGGCGGTGAAGACAAAATCGCAGCACTAGGCATTCGCGTGCGGCGCGGCATAACCTTTCACGGGGTGAGCTTGAATGTGAACCCCGATCTCACGCATTTCGACGGCATCGTGCCCTGTGGCGTAGCCGAACATGGTGTTACCAGTCTGGCTGCACTCGGCATCAAAACAAGCATGGCCGAAGTTGACGCCGCCCTCATCAAAAACTTCCAGCTGATTTTTGGGCCGCTGGATCACGGCTGATTAATTCAATTCCTTCTCAGCCTCCTTGGGCAGCGGCGTATAACCATTGTCTCTGAGGAACTGTGCCAAAGCTTTTGGAAGTGGCACAGGCTGAAGTTTGCCATCCGGGCAATCATCAACCTTCTGGCCGGTCGTGCAAATTTGTGGGCCGAACGTGTTTTGCCTGTCATAGTTTTGCATGAACACGCGCCATGCTTCGTCACCCTGCCCCAGCCTGATTTTACTGGCAACCCAACCGGCAAGATAGCCGTTCGATTTCAAAAGATCAGGCTGTAACTTGGCATCCCATTCCATCCCCGCCAGATCCTGCACCAAGCGCGCGTGTGAGCCTAATTCAAGCGAGACATCATCAATCTTCCCCTCACGCCATTTATAAATTTGGACTGGAGCATATGAGCACGCATAACAATCAAAGGTATAGAGAAAGGCATTATCAACACCCACAAACTCTTTGGCACCATCGCCGTCCACATCATCATAGCTAAAACCCACACCATCGCGAGGGTCTAGTTTGATCATACTCCAAGCTTCAGCATTTTGTTCGCGGCCGATGACATAGGTCACGGTGCAACAATGTGCGCCACCCGTAAATTGTGTGACAATGAGCTGAGTTGCCTTAACGACTGGGATCAATCTCACGACGGCAGCGCGGTAATAATTCTCGCTACTCATCGCTTCGGCAGTGTCTTGTTCGGCCAGGGGTAGGTCCTTGCCGATATCAAAATGAAAGCTACCTTCGGCATCGTGGCCCTCAATCTTGGTGTAGGCATTCTCCGCGCCCAGTTTTTCAGCCGAAATCTTCACTTGGAATTCCCCTGATGAAAACTCAACTGGCTTAGACATTGAATAGTTCTGGAAACCAACGCTCTGCACGCCTGCTTGCGGCCACACAGTTTCAACATAACGCGTGCCATCACTGAGCAAGGCATCACTGGGCAGAACCGAAAACTTCTTGGCCTCGGCGCTGCGTTTAAATTGGCCAATGTCTGTGGCAGCATAGGGTCCGGTCACTACGGCATAATAGCCATTCCCCGCTTGCACCACGCGCACAGAGCCCTCTTCCCAACCCACATGGCGCGCAATGCCAATGGCAACGTTCTTGTCAGGTGACGAGGCCAAAGCCAACCAATTTCGCCCGCGCGGTTGTCTTAAATCTTCGGCCACTAAAGTTGTGGTGATCAAGGTTGAGAGCAATGCGATTCCCAGAAACAACTTCATTTTCGATCCCCTAAAACCTAAGCCATAGTGATGCCGCAGATTGTGCAACAATCAAAGTAAAGAAAAGCTGGGCTGCCTTGGTGCAAACCATTATCCGCCACCATTTGCTCATGCCAGCTAAACCAGCTAAAGCCCCCGCCCATGAACAAACATGTCCCTAAAGTTGGCCTCGTTCAACTCGGCTGCCCAAAGAATTTGGTCGATAGCGAACGCATCCTCACGCAACTGCGCGCCGAAGGTTATAAAATCGCCCCCGGCTATGATGATGCTGATGTGGTGATCGTTAACACTTGCGGTTTTCTCGATAGTGCCAAGGCCGAAAGCCTTGCGGCCATCGGTGAAGCTATGCAGGAAAATGGCCGTGTGATTGTCACGGGTTGTTACGGTGTGGAGAAAGATGTCATCACGTCTGCTCACCCCGGAGTTTTGGCTGTCACCGGCCCGCATCAATATGAGCAAGTTGTGCAGGCGGTTCACGCCGCTCTGCCTCCCTTGCATGATCCGAAGTTTGATCTGGTGCCGCCACAAGGCTTGCACCTCACGCCGCGCCATTATTCCTATTTGAAAATTTCCGAAGGATGCAACAATCGTTGCACGTTTTGCATCATTCCTTCGATCCGTGGCGATCTGGTTTCACGGCCCATGGCAGCTGTGCTTTACGAGGCGGAGCGTTTGGTGAAGGCCGGCGTGAAAGAACTTCTCGTCATCTCACAAGACACTTCTGCTTACGGCGTTGACATCAAATACGCCACCAGCCCATTTAAGGGCCGCGAGGTTCGCGCCAAATTCTATGATCTGTGCAAAGAATTGGGCGATCTTGGTGCATGGACGCGCCTGCATTATGTTTATCCCTATCCGCATGTGGACGATGTGATCCCACTGATGGCCGAGGGCAAAAATTTGCCCTATCTCGACATTCCGTTTCAACATGCTTCACCAACAGTGCTGAAAAATATGCGCCGGCCTGCCAACCAGGAAAAGGTATTGGAACGTTTGGCCAAATGGCGTGGCATTTGCCCCGACATCGCAGTGCGTTCGACCTTCATTGTGGGGTTCCCCGGCGAAACCGATGAAGATTTTGAATATCTCCTACAATGGATGAAAGAAGCGCGGTTGGAACGTGTGGGCTGTTTTAAATATGAGCCCGTCTCCGGCGCGCGGTCAAATGATCTTGGTCTGCCCCAAGTGCCGGATGATGTGAAAGTTGAGCGCTATGCGCGCTTTATGCAAACGCAGCAGGTGATCTCAGAGGAAATTCTCGCCAGTCGCGTTGGCAAAACCATTGATGTTTTGATTGATACGATTGACACTGAGAATGACGAGGCGGTGGCCCGCAGCAAATGGGACGCGCCGGAAATTGATGGCAACGTCTTCATCCCCGGTGCTACGGACCTTAAGCCAGGCGAAATCGTCCGTGTAAAGATCGTCGAAGCCGAGGAATATGATCTGGTGGGCGAATTGGTTTAGAACTGTTTCTTCTCAACGAAGAAAGCATAAATGCTAGTCAACATGGTGATGCCCATTAAGGTTGAGAACCAACCGACCAAAACAGTTACGCCAGCTGCAAGTGCAGCCACCAGTGAAGAATTGGCAAATGCGGCAATTAATTCCGCTCCACCATTCAACATTCCGATCAATAAAAGTACACAACCAAACAGAAATTCCAAGCCTGTTAAACGCCAGGTGTTGCCTTTTGTGGCGCGCCAAGCATCCGATAGCGTGTAGTCAATGTTGCCCATGGCGATGGCAACAAGCTTTACGCTCCACCGCGCCCACATCCCAAAAAGCAAAAGGGCTAGCGGCAAGCCTACAAACACGCCAATCAATATGCCCAAAGCATTCGAAGCATAATACAAAATGGCACTCACCAGTGTTACGCCAAAGACTCCACCAAAAATTATCGCACACATGATCAAAGCAATGACGATTACGAATAAGAAATAGCGCCAAACCAAACCAACAAGGCGCAAACGTTGCATACCTTCGGCCACTTCATTGCGCAAAATGAAACGGTGCCAATTGACCGCAATGGAAGAAAAAATAATCGCCGTCAAAAGCCCAGTAACTAAACCCACACTGTAAACCTGTGTTGAATCCCCAGCCGGAGGCTTCAATTTACTTACGCCATTCCATAACAGGAATAAATCTCCAGCTGCACGAATTGGAAACAGAACCAAAAGCCAAGGCCACGACATTGAGAATGCTGCGCCAAGATTCTCGATGATCGAGTCCACCATATTGCCGAAAGTTTTAAACACTGGAATCTTCAGCATGCCCCGCCCCGTTACGATCTTTGCGCAAACCTAAGTTGTGGGTGAGTGTCCGTCAATTGATTCTAGAAACCGCACCGTGGCATCAAACTCACTTTTGCGGAGGGCGCGCCTTGCCACGGCTTCAAAATCCTCACCCCATTGCTTAATCTGAAAATCTTCATCGACATGGGCAGCAGCCCAAACTTCCTCACCACTCAAAGAGCGGGCATGAAGCATCAGCGCCAGTAAGGCCGAACCTGTCAGCGACATCACATTGTGAACACCGGCAAGAGCAAAACTATTCAGCCCTGCCACATATTTCTCAACAGCCTGCAAAGCATCTGGCTCCTGCGCGATGTGGATCACACCATAAACGATTTTAAACTGAACACCCAAAGCCTGCGGCGTCCACACCAAAACTTGGTCCCAATGTTGCGCTTGCAAAGCCACCAATTCGGCAGGCCTATCAGCGCGGTAAGACACCAAATCATTGCCGGCAAATCTTACGACTTCAGCTGCAATATGTGCCCGCTCAGCGCCCACGCGGTCAATCGCCGTATTGGCCAACTTCGTCAGCGGCATCAGTGCTGGATTTATAACGCGTACCTGCGCGCGCCATTCATCGGCAACGGCCTGCGCCAGCTGGGCGCTTGGCAAAAGCAACTTAGCCTTCATCGGAGTCTTAACGCTACCGCCATCCAGCAAAATCGAAAAATCTGGCCCCACAGAAACGTCCTCATAGAAGCGCTTGGGCAATGGCCGATCAATCCGGTCTTGGCTCAAACGTTCGAAGCGTTGGTCGGGCGTTTCCTCAACCATCAAAACGCCCCGCATCGAAATCAAGCTTCACAAAACTCTGCGTCATGTGTTCCGGCAATGGGGCTGTCACATCAACCTCGCCTTCACGCGGATGTGGAAATTGAATGCGCCTTGCATGAAGATGCAAGCGGTTCTCAATTCCCACCGGCAAGCCTTCATCACCATGATATTTATTATCGCCAACAATGGCCGTACCGATGTGATTCATATGCGCGCGAAGCTGATGTTGACGCCCAGTGAGCGGCTTCAATGACACCCAAGCAAGACCTTCTGCTTTGTCCAAAGTTGCATATTGCGTAACCGCCGCCTTCTCGTCTTCCTCTTCACCGGGTTTGGATGCGCGCATGCGGTCACCCTCTTCGCTGTGGGCTTTGATCAGTGCCACATCAATGCGCCCCTGAGCCGGGTTAGGAACACCCTTCACCAAAGCCCAATAGGTTTTCTTCACATGCCGTGAGGCAAAAAGTTTGCCCAATGCCGAAGCCACGCTGCGCCGCTTTGCCACCACAATAACGCCTGACGTGTCACGATCTAACCTATGCACCAGCAAGGGCCGCTCTTTTAATTCTGCACCCAAACCCATCAACAACCCATCGAGGTGAATATGCGTTTTGCTGCCGCCTTGCACGGCATAACCCGGTGGCTTGTTCAGCACATAAATATCCTGATCCTCATACAGGATCATGCTTAGGAACAACTCGCGCTCTTTGGCGCTCAGCGGCTTTTGTTCGGCTTGTGGTGCATCAGCTGGCCTGGTATCAAAAGCTAAGGGTGGCACTCTAATTTCTTGGCCCTTCATCAGCCGCGTACTGGTCTTAATTCGCCCTGCCCCAACGCGCACTTGCCCCGTGCGTGTCAGCTTGTTGAGATAAGCGAAAGTCACTTGCGGAAAATGCTGCTTGAACCAACGATCAAGGCGCATGCCTTCTTCTTCTGCCGCCACAATGTGGCGCTTCACTTCGCTCATGCCGGCAAAGCCCTAACCAAGGCAATGCCCACAAAGCAAGCAACAAGCGAGATCCCGACCGAAGCCAGCAAATAACCTGCAGCCCCAATCATATCGCGCCTGGTAACAAGGAATGCAAAATCCAGCGCAAAGGCTGAGAACGTTGTGTAGCCGCCCAAAACACCAGTGGTGAGAAACAATCGCATTTCATTTGAAACATTGAGGCGCAGCGCCATCATCTCGGTGAGAGCGCCCATGATGAAGCAGCCAGTCACATTGATAACCATGGTGTGCCATGGATAATCCCCACCCACCATCCGGGGAACGAACACATTAACGCCGTACCGCGTCGCCGCACCCAACCCGCCACCGATAAAAACCAGAAAATAATTCATGCAAATGGCTTAGACCAATGCCACGCTTTTGCCTAGGCGCTCAAGCCCAAATTCACGGATGCGAGCCGACGAGCTTGCAGCCAGGCATGTGCCGTCTTATGGCAACGCGGTTGCATGCAAGAAGCGCCGTTTGCTCGGCACTACTTTGGGTTCGCGAAGTCGCCTCCCAGCAAATGACTGGTTTGTTGCGCGTTGCATCTCCATCCAGCCCGTCGGATGAGGCAAAGGCGGCCGGAAAGGTCGCCCGATGATAGGTCCACCAAACGGTATGGCAGGTGTTGGAAATGACGGCAACTGCCTGCTTGTTGATTTCAGCAGTCCGCTTTGCAAGGTAGGCAGCATCAGCATTTGATTGAGTTGGAATAAGAACTTGCGTCATCAATATGATCGCAGCAGTTAAAATTATCTTGTGCATTTTTGCCCCCTAACCAGAATCGGATTTTATACTATGGATAATATAATTCAAGCATATCGCTTTTATCTACTTTTGATCCCTGCCAAGCGCCCTAGACGCGGCCCCCACAAAGTCTTGATTAGACCGGCTCTCGCGTGCAGAAGGCGCATATGAGCAGGGATATTCACATCATCGGCGCAGGAATGGCAGGCTCAGAGGCAGCACGGCAAGCTGCTAAAGCTGGCTGCACCGTGGCAGCGCAAGAAATGCCAACAAAACAACTCACAATAGAAAGAAGGCGAATTTCCATTTCTCACCCCTTTGAATCAATGGCCGATGGATATCGTACTCCGCCGAAGAACACCACCAGATAGTTGATCAAAACCAACCCTTGCGTCTGAAATAGTAAATCGGCAGCAGAGCTGAGGCAAACATCAAGATGACGGCATAGATATAGCCAAAGTCCCATTGCAATTCCGGAATAATCTTGAAATTCATGCCATAGATCGAAGCAATCAGCGTGGGCGGCAAAAACGCCACTGAGGCCACAGTGAATATCTTGATGATATTGTTTTGTTCAATGGAAATCATGCCCAACACCGCATCAAGCAGAAACGAGATTTTCCCATTAAGGAAGCCGGCGTGATCGGTAAGAGAATTGATATCGCGCTGTAAAATCTTGATGCGCGCAAGAGTCTCGCGTTTCAATTTTGTGTTCGTCTGATTGTCAACCACTGCCTGAGCAAATGCAATCATGCGTGTCAGTGAAACGAGGCTTTCACGCATCTTGGAAGTGAAGTCGCCCTCCTCCCCCACTTTGCCCAGCATGGCTTCCAAATTCTTCGGCCTGCGTTTGCGTCTTTTCGGATCCGCCTTGCGCAGGAAGGATGTGGCGAAGACCTGCTTTGACGTGTCTTCCACGATGGTCCCAACACGCTCCAAGTGATCGGCGGCGCGGTCCACCACCGCTTCAACCAAACTGATAAAAACGCCCCAAGGGTCGCTGCCATTGGCGTGGCGCATCGCCTGCTTCACATACTGTGGAAAGGCTTGCGGGTGGTGATAACGAATGGTGATGAGTTGGTGACCCTTGACGATGAAAGTCACGGGAGATGATTCCGGCCTGTCATCATCGCCACGCCGAATGAGGTTGGCCGTCATGACGGTGGCATCTTCATCTTGATAGAGGCGGCTCGAGGCTTCAATCTCGGCCAATTCGCCGCGGGTGGGAATATCAAGGCGCAACAAGCTTTCAACCCGTGCTTCTTCGGCGGCGGTGGGTGCCACCATGTCAAGCCAAACGGCCTTCTTCAGCACCAAATCTGCCACATCGGCAGGGTGTTCAACCAAACAACTATCGGCGATGGCATAAGCAGAGAGCATGGCCTGAGGTAAAGCCTGCCCGCAGACGAATCGCAAGAGGCTTGATCTGTCGCGCTTGTGGGGGCATGGAGCAGCCATGTCACAAATCATTCACATCATCGGAGCGGGAATGGCAGGCTCTGAGGCGGCATGGCAGGCTGCTAAAGCTGGCTGCACCGTGGTGCTCCACGAAATGCGCGGCGTTAAAGCTACTGAGGTTCATAAGACTGACCACTTCGCTGAACTGGTGTGTTCCAACTCTTTCCGTTCTGACGACAAAGACCATAACGCCGTGGGCTTGCTGCATGAGGAAATGCGGCTTGCGGGCTCTCTCATCATGGATGTGGCTTCACGCCATCAGGTGCCTGCAGGCGGTGCTCTGGCGGTCGATCGTGATGGTTTTTCAGCTGAGGTAACGGCAAAAGTTTCGAGCCTACCCAATGTAGAGATCGTGCGCGGTGAAGTCGAAACCATCCCGCCGGCGGAATGGGACAATGTGATTATCGCCACTGGGCCACTCACCTCTGATAGATTGGCCGCCAGCATCGGTGCGCTGACCGGTGAGGAAGGCCTCGCCTTCTTTGATGCAATTGCACCCATCGTTTACCGCGACTCGATTGATATGACCAAAGCCTGGTTCCAATCGCGCTACGACAAAGTGGGCCCCGGCGGCACGGGCAAAGACTATATCAACTGTCCCTTGGACAAAGCGCAATATGATGCCTTCGTGGCGGCCTTAATCGCGGCTGAGAAAACTGACTTTCAAGAGTTTGAAAAGAACACTCCGTATTTTGACGCCTGCTTACCAATTGAAGTGATGGCCGAGCGCGGCCCTGAAACTTTGCGCCATGGGCCGATGAAACCAGTGGGCCTCACCAACCCCCACAATCCCACAGTTAAAGCTCATGCGATTGTTCAACTTCGGCAGGATAACGCATTAGGAACATTATATAATATTGTCGGCTTTCAAACCAAAATGAAATACGCCGAACAGGTCAAAGTGTTCCAAGCCATTCCCGGCTTAGAGAGCGCAGAATTCGCCCGGTTGGGCGGATTGCATCGCAACACATTTCTCAATTCCCCCAAATTATTAGACGATCAGCTCCGTTTAAAATCGCAACCACGATTGCGCTTTGCTGGGCAGGTGACAGGCGTGGAAGGCTATGTGGAAAGTGCGGCCATGGGCTTGATGGCGGGCCGCATGGCTGCCGCCCAAGCACAAGGCAAAGCCTTCACCCCGCCGCCTGCCACAACGGCACATGGCGCACTCATCAATCACATCACTGGCGGCCACATTGCAACCACTGAAAATCACGCCAGCTTCCAGCCGATGAACATCAACTTCGGCCTCATGCCACCGGTTACGATTGAGCGTGAAGCGGGTAAAAAAATCCAACACAAAGACAAGGCCATTCTGCGTAAGCGCGCTTATACCTCACGCGCTTTGGCGGATTTCACCGCTTGGTTGGCTACGCAAGCTTAAGCGGCCTCTCCAAGGAACCCGCCAGACTGGCGGTTCCATAATTGTGCGTAATGGCCACCCAGTTCCAAAAGCTCGCGGTGCGTGCCCTGCTCAACAATATGGCCACGGTCCAAAACGACAAGCCTGTCCATTGCCGCAATTGTGGAAAGGCGGTGCGCAATGGCAATCACCGTGCGTCCGGCCATCAGTTTTTCAAGGCTGGTTTGAATGGCCGCTTCAACTTCCGAATCCAATGCCGACGTCGCCTCATCTAAAATGAGAACGGGCGCATTTTTTAAGATCACGCGGGCAATGGCGATACGTTGGCGCTGACCACCTGATAGCTTCACACCGCGTTCACCGACATGCGCGTCAAAACCTTTACGCCCCTTCCAATCTATCATCTGTTCAATGAATTCCATTGCGTGCGCTTCTCGTGCTGCCGCGATCACCTCTTCGCGTGTTGCAGAACGCCGACCATAAGCAATGTTGGCATGCATCGAGCGGTGCAACAGCGAAGTATCTTGGGTCACAACCGAAATATGTTGCCTAATGCTTGCTTGGGTTAATTCAGAAACATCCTGCCCATCAATGGTGATCTTGCCGCTGTCGAGTTCGTAAAAGCGCAGCAACAAATTCACCAGGGTCGATTTTCCCGCACCAGAGCGGCCAACAAGGCCAATTCTTTCTCCGGGCTTGATGTGCAGGCTTAGATTTTCAATCACACCACCAGATCGCCCATAATGAAATGAGATGTGATCAAAGTTGATATCGCCCTTAGACACTTTGAGTTGGCGAGCACCTGAGCGGTCAACCAACCCAATCGGTCTGGCAATGGTTTGCATACTTTCATGCACCACGCCCACTTGCTCAAAGATTTGCGTCACCTCTTGGGCAACACGAGATGAAGTAGCTGAAATCTGCAATGTCATTGGCAGCACCATCGCCACCACACCGAGCTCAATGGTGCCCGTCTGCCATAGCTTGAGCGCCATCAGAGTTGTGCCTGCAATCAGCACGCCCGAAAGAACCGCAAGTCCAATCGAAAATATCGAAAGCCAACGGTGGTGCTTGATCATACGCGCGGTGTGGATATCCACTGACTCGCGAACGAAATCATCTTCCTCTTCTGGCCGCGCGAAAAGTTTGACCGTGAGGATGTTGGTGTAACTATCAACAATGCGACCCACCATGTCAGAGCGGGCAAAAGCGATATTGCGCGAGCCTTCCGCTATTTTGGGCACGGTTATGCCTAAGAACACCACATAAGCAATTGTCCAGGCAGCGACTGGGATGACAAGCCAACCGCTGGCAGCGGCAAGAAAAAATGACGTTATGATGCCAAGAGCCGCAAGATACCATACTACCGTAATCAGAGACACAACGGAACCACGCAATGTGTGGCCAATTTCCAACACGCGTGAACCAATGCGGCCCGCAAAGTCATTCTGAAAGAATGTCAGTGTTTGGCGCACCACATGCCAGTGGCTTTGCCAACGCACCATATTGGTCATGCCAGGGGCAATGGCCTGATTGAGGATCAAAGTCTGCATTGTCATCACAATTGGTTTGATGACCAGCACAAGGCCGATCAGGCCAAAAATAATTACACTGCCATTGGCAAACAAAACATCTGAAGGCGTTGAACTGACCAATCGCACCAGACGACCCATGAAAACGGGTATCGATGCATCCACCACCGCAACCAAGATGCTGACCAAAAACAACGCTATAAACAGTCCCTTAGCTTGCCGCACAAAGAACCAATAAAAGCGAAATATGCCAGCTGGCGGGTCACCGGGGGTTCCACGGGCCGTAGGAATGATAAAGTTTTCAAAATAACGAAACATCGGCGTTTCCAGAGAATCTTCTTATTGGCCGCATGATCGCGCCAAGTTGAGCTGATGACCAGTGCCAATAAGGCACCTCAGGGATGTGCAAAGTAAGGCTCCTTTGCGGATAACAGACAATTCCACTTGCGCGCTATGTACGCTAGCATCACGTTATGCTTGTCACCGCCTTTGCAATTCTCGTCATCTTTCTTGCCGCCATCGTGCGCGGTTTTTCTGGCTTCGGCTTTTCAATGCTGGCCATTACCGCCTTATCGCTCCTCTACCCGCCCGCTGAAATCGTGCCCTCGATTTTCATGCTGGAATTGGCGGCTTCGCTCAATCTCTTGCCCTCCATCTGGAAAGATATCCACTGGCGCTCACTTGGCCCTCTCACTTTGGGCTGCCTGATCGCCACGCCGATTGGGGTGTGGTTTCTCGCCCATATTGCACCTGCCCCCATGCAGCTGGCACTGGCGGTCTTCGTGCTTATTGCCACCGCATTGCTCGCCATCGGACACCAATTTAAGCGCATGCCCGGCCCGGTGGCCTCAACCATGGCTGGTGCCGCCTCTGGCCTGTCCAACGGCGCATTTGGCATTGGCGGCCCGCCAGTGATCTTGTTCTATTTCTCATCGCCAGCTGGCGCCGCCGCAGGACGCGCCTCGCTCACCGCCTTCTTCTTGGCAACCGATGTGATCGGCCTCGGTAACCAATTTGTTCAAGGTTTAATAAATTGGAATACGGCATACCGCGCCGCCCTGTGGCTGCCACCTTTGCTGATCGGCGTGTGGGTTGGGGCCAGAAGTTTTAAGTCAGTGGATCAAGCGCTGTTTCGCAAAGCTGTATTGGCACTATTGGCTGTTATGGCAGTGGCAATTGGCGTGAAGGCTATCCTTCAGCTTATGACTTGATCAATCAACCGCGCCATACAACTAAGTCTAAGTGTGTTTCAAAGTGATCAAAATCTCGATCACTATGCAAAAGCGGAACCCCATTGATCTGGCACCACGTAGCGATCAATAAATCTACAGTTCCTCGAATACTGATCCCTTTTGAACGCAGATGCATGTGATTGCTCACCGCAGTGTCAATGACCGTTTGATTGACCAAACTTACCTTTTCAAAATCAAGCAGCTTTGCGCGCAACACATTGGCTTGGTCTCGGTTAGAAACACCACGCATCAGCTCGACATAAATTAAATCACCGAGCAACAAATTAAAATTCGTTAGCAAATTTAGGCTTCGCGCTTCATTCCACGGCGGCGTACCGCGCAAAATCTCAATCCAGATGCTTGAATCAACAAGGATCTTAGTCCCGACGCCAAGCATCAATATCCCAATCGCCGTCAATCTTGCCTTGCAATTTAAAAAATGAAATCTGCTTCTGCCGCCTAAGCACATCTTCAAGCGCTAAGGTGACAGCATCCCTTTTGGTCTTGACCCGCATCGCCTTCATGGCATCTGCGATCAACTTCTCATCGATTTCGATATTGGTTCGCATGGCACACCTGTGTGTATAAATTGATGTATCATACACATTACGTCTTTGCGCGCAATAAAAAAGGCCCGGATAAACCGGGCCTCTTTCAAATTCGCAAATACAGCTTATTCCGCCGCTGTTGGCAGCTGGCTCTTTTGCTGCTCTTCAATGATCAGCTTGTCGCGCTTATCCGCAATGGCGCGGAAGCGTGCGAGCATGCCGCCGGTGCCAGCTGGGATGAGACGGCCCACGATGACGTTTTCCTTGAGGCCGTCGAGTGTATCGATCTTACCTTGAACGGCAGCATCAGTGAGCACGCGGGTGGTTTCTTGGAACGACGCCGCTGACATAAAGCTACGCGTTTGCAAGCTGGCCTTGGTGATGCCGAGCAGAACCGGTTGAGCCGTTGCGGGCTTAAGGCCTTCCGAGACAAGCTTGACGTTTTCACGATCAAACTCTTCACGGTCAAGCTGTTCACCGGGCAACAGGGTGGACTCACCACGGTCAATCACTTCAACCTTTTGCAGCATCTGACGCACGATCACTTCAATGTGCTTGTCGTTGATGCCCACACCTTGCAGACGGTAAACTTCTTGGATTTCGTTCACCAAGAATGCTGCAAGTTCTTCCACGCCTTTGATGGCAAGGATGTCATGCGGCGCAGGGTTACCGTCCATCAGGTATTCGCCCTTCTCAATGAAGTCGCCTTCTTGAACTGGCAAATGCTTACCCTTAGGGATCAGATATTCAACGGCTTCTGCGCTGTCATCTTGCGGCACAATTTTAACACGGCGCTTGTTCTTATAGTCGCGGCCGAATTCAATCTTGCCCGAGATTTCAGCAATGATGGCAGCATCCTTAGGCCTGCGCGCTTCAAACAACTCTGCAACACGCGGCAGACCGCCGGTGATGTCACGTGTCTTGGCGCTTTCAAGTGGGTTACGCGCAAGCACGTCACCAGCACCAACCTTGGAGCCAGGCTCAACTGACAGAATGGCATCAACCGAAAGAAGGTAACGTGCTTCGCCGCCACGGGGCAGTTTCTTCACTTCACCATCAGCGCCCTTAATCACAATGGCTGGCTTGAGGCCAGTGCCACGTTGATTGGTGCGCCAATCGATGATCACACGGTTGGTGATGCCGGTGGTTTCGTCGGTTTGTTCGTTAACGGTTACAGCGTCAACCACATCCTCGAATGCCACGATGCCATCAACTTCGGTGAGGGCCGGACGGGTGAATGGATCCCATTCAGCAATACGCACGCCGCGCTTCACACTGTCGCCCGTGTTGACGTGCAGGCGTGAACCATAACCAACCTTATAGGTGGCACGGTCTTGGCCTTGTGCGTCCTTGATCGCGATGATGCCGTTACGGCCCATTACAACCAACTGGCCAGCAGTGTTCTTGGCAACAGTAACGTTGCGCACTTCAACCGCACCATCCGTTGAAGCTTCAACGAATGACTGGTCGATCACTTGCGCCACGCCGCCAATGTGGAACGTGCGCATGGTAAGCTGGGTGCCAGGTTCACCAATTGACTGAGCCGCGATAACGCCAACAGCTTCGCCCATGTTGATAGGTGTGCCGCGAGCAAGATCGCGACCATAACAGGCAGCACATACGCCGAACTTGGTTTCGCACGTCAGAACCGAGCGGATGCGAATGTGGCCGAGGTTGGCCTTTTCGATAAGCTCGACATCGGCTTCGAGAATTTCCCTGCCCATAGGCACAATAACTTTGCCCGTAACTGGATCAAGAATGTTCTCAGCCGCAGTACGGCCCAACACACGTTGGCCCAGCGACACGATGACTTGACCTGAGTCAACCAACGGACGCGTGGTGAGGAAATTCTTAGTGCCGCAATCCGTTTCAGAAATGATTGCGTCTTGCGCCACGTCAACCAAACGACGGGTGAGGTAACCAGAGTTAGCGGTCTTAAGAGCCGTATCCGATAGGCCCTTACGCGCACCATGGGTGGAGTTGAAGTATTCGAGAACCGACAAACCTTCCTTGAAGTTTGAAATGATCGGCGTTTCGATGATCTCGCCTGATGGCTTGGACATCAATCCGCGCATGCCACCCAGTTGCTTCATCTGCGTAACAGAGCCACGCGCACCTGAGTTGCTCATCATATAGATCGAGTTAATTGGCAACACGCGACCGGTCTTTGGATCCTTCTTGACGGCAGAAATTTCTGCCATCATTTCTTCCGTCACTTTTTCGTTGCACTTCTGCCAAGCATCAACAACCTTGTTGTATTTTTCACCTTGGGTGATGAGACCGTCAGAATACTGTTGCTCATATTCCTTCACCAGAACGCGGGTGTTGGCTACCAGCTTTTCTTTGGCAGCCGGAATAACAACGTCATCCTTGCCGAAGGAAATGCCGGCCTTGTACGCGTGGTGGAAGCCCAGCGACATAATACGATCAGCAAAAACCACGGCTTCTTTCTGGCCGCAATGGCGATAGACAGAATCGATCATTTTAGAAATGTCGCGCTTGACCATAACCTTGTTGCACAGATCGTAAGACATATGCACCGCATGGGGCAAAAGCTCACCAATCTTCATCCGGCCCGGAGTTGTTTCAACAATGCGGGTTTTCAATACACCCTCATCGTTCATCTCCATAATGCGGCCTTTGATCTTGGCGTGCAGAGTAACAGCACCAGCAGCAAGGGCGTGATCAACTTCAGCCATCGAGCCGAAGGCCATGCCTTGGCCTGGCTCACCATCATTCATCAATGACAGATAATAAAGACCCAGAACAATATCCTGTGACGGCACAATGATCGGTTGACCGTTAGCAGGGTGAAGCACGTTGTTGGTGGACATCATCAATACGCGCGCTTCCAACTGCGCTTCGAGAGACAGCGGAATGTGAACGGCCATTTGGTCGCCGTCAAAGTCCGCGTTGAAAGCAGTACACACCAACGGATGCAACTGAATGGCCTTGCCTTCGATCAGCACAGGTTCAAACGCTTGAATGCCCAAACGATGGAGTGTTGGAGCGCGGTTGAGCAAAATGGGGTGTTCGCGGATCACTTCATCCAAGATATCCCACACTTCTGGCTTTTCTTTTTCAACCAGCTTCTTGGCTTGCTTCACGGTTGAAGACAGACCTTTGGCTTCAAGGCGTGAATAAATAAACGGCTTGAACAGCTCCAACGCCATCTTCTTGGGCAGACCGCACTGATGCAGTTTCAATTCTGGGCCCACGGTGATGACCGAACGACCAGAATAGTCAACGCGCTTGCCCAAAAGGTTCTGACGGAAGCGGCCTTGCTTGCCCTTCAGCATATCAGACAGTGACTTCAGTGGACGCTTGTTAGCACCGGTGATGACGCGACCACGACGGCCGTTATCAAACAGCGCATCAACTGACTCTTGCAACATGCGCTTTTCGTTGCGCACGATGATATCTGGCGCACGCAATTCAATCAGGCGCTTCAAACGATTGTTGCGGTTGATCACGCGGCGATAAAGATCATTGAGATCAGATGTCGCAAAGCGACCGCCATCCAATGGCACTAACGGACGCAATTCTGGCGGGATCACCGGAACGATGGTGAGGATCATCCATTCAGGGCGGTTGCCTGATTCAAGGAAGTTCTCCACCAGCTTCAGACGCTTGGCCAATTTCTTTGGTTTCAATTCGCCCGTTGCAGCCTTCAACTCTTCACGCAATGTGATTTTGAGCTGGTCAAGGTTGATGGCAATCAGCATGTCACGAATGGCTTCAGCACCGATGGATGCCGTGAAGCTGTCTTCGCCATATTCTTCTTGGGCTTTGAGATATTCATTCTCACCCAAAAGCTGCCCCATCTTGAGTGGAGTCAAACCTGGCTCAACCACAATGTAGTTTTCGAAATAGAGAATGCGCTCAACATCCTTCAGCGTCATGTCGAGCAAATTGGCGATGCGCGATGGCACCGACTTCAAGAACCAGATGTGTGCCACAGGAGCGGCCAAATCAATATGGCCCATGCGCTCACGCCGCACCTTAGAAAGGGTGACTTCAACGCCGCATTTTTCGCAGATGATGCCCTTATACTTCATGCGCTTATATTTGCCGCACAGGCATTCATAATCCTTCACCGGCCCAAAGATGCGCGCGCAGAACAAGCCATCACGTTCTGGCTTGAAGGTGCGGTAATTGATGGTTTCTGGCTTTTTGATTTCGCCGAAAGACCAAGAAGCGATCTTCTCTGGCGAGGCGACCGTGATCTTGATTTGGTCAAACGCTTGGGCAGGAGTGACCGGGTTGAAGACGTTCATCATTTCTTGGTTCATGTGAACTCGTTCCTTATTTTAGGCTTTTGCGGCTAAAGCCTGAATTGAAATTCAAAACTCGAAAGCGGGAGGATGAGAATTCACCCTCCCCTTAAACTCAATGTTGTTCGTGTTGTACTTTTGCTTGTGGGGCAGCGACAACTTCGGTTGGGGCTGCACTTTGCAATTCAACGTTAAGACCCAGAGACCGCATTTCCTTGACGAGAACGTTGAAGCTCTCAGGAATGCCGGTTTCAAAGGCATCATCACCACGAACGATGGCTTCATAAACCTTGGTGCGGCCTGCCACGTCGTCAGACTTGACGGTGAGCATTTCCTGCAAGGTGTAAGCAGCGCCGTAAGCTTCCAATGCCCAGACTTCCATTTCGCCAAACCGTTGCCCACCAAACTGCGCCTTGCCGCCCAGCGGCTGCTGAGTGACGAGTGAGTATGGGCCGATGGAACGTGCGTGGATCTTGTCGTCCACCAAATGGTGAAGCTTCAAAATATAGATGTAGCCCACGGTGACCAGGCGGTCGAATGCCTCGCCAGAACGACCATCATAAAGCTTGATCTGGCCAGAAGTTGAAAGGCCCGCTTCAGTCAACATCTTGGCGATGTCTTCTTCGCGCGCACCATCAAACACTGGTGTTGCAATGGGCACACCTTTGCGAACTGATCCAGCAAACTCAATCATGTCATTGTCGTCGAGTGCATCGATCTCAACGTTCTTGCCATAAATTGTACCCAGCAAATCGCGAACTGGCTTGGCCTTTTGGCTGGATTGATAGACCTCAAGGGCCGCACCAATCTTTTTGCCAAGGCCCGCACAGGCCCAACCCAAATGGGTTTCAAGGATCTGGCCCACGTTCATGCGCGAAGGCACGCCCAATGGATTGAGCACAACGTCAACCGGTGTACCATCTTCCAAGTAAGGCATATCTTCTTGCGGCACGATGCGTGATACAACGCCCTTGTTGCCATGGCGGCCAGCCATCTTATCGCCGGGCTGAATTTTACGCTTCACGGCAACGAAAACTTTGACCATCTTCATAACGCCGGTCGGCAATTCATCACCACGTTGCAGCTTTTCAACCTTGTCCATGAAGCGCGTTTCAAGACGCTTCTTGGAGTCATCATACTGCACCTTCATGGCTTCCAACTCACCCAAGGACTTTTCATTGCCCAAGGTGATGTTCCACCACTGCGAACGTGGAATATCTTCCAAATTCTTTTCAGTGATTTTGCCATCCAACTTGTGACCACGTGGGCCACCCGTTGCGGTTTTGCCATGCAAGAAATCATGCAAGCGACCGTAAGAGTTACGATCAAGGATCGCCAACTCGTCGTCTCTGTCTTTAGCCAAGCGTTCAATTTCTTCGCGCTCGATAGACAAGGCGCGTTCATCCTTATCCACACCGTGGCGGTTGAACACACGCACTTCAACAACTGTGCCCGACACGCCAGGTGGCAGACGCAAAGAGGTGTCACGCACGTCAGAGGCCTTTTCGCCGAAAATGGCGCGCAGCAGTTTTTCTTCTGGTGTCATTGGGCTTTCGCCCTTTGGCGTGATCTTGCCACACAGAATATCACCGGGCTTCACTTCAGCGCCGATGTAAACAATGCCGGCTTCGTCAAGGTTCTTGAGAGATTCTTCACCGACGTTAGGAATGTCGCGGGTGATTTCTTCAGGCCCAAGCTTGGTGTCGCGCGCCATCACATCGAACTCTTCGATATGGATGGAGGTGAACACGTCATCTTTCACGATGCGCTCAGACAACAGAATAGAGTCTTCGAAGTTGTAACCCTGCCATGGCATAAAGGCCACGAGGCAGTTTTGACCCAAGGCCAAATCGCCAAGCTCAGTTGATGGGCCGTCAGCGATAATGTCGCCAGCGCCTACTCGGTCACCAGCACGCACCAGCGGACGCTGGTTGATGCAGGTTGATTGGTTGGAACGTTGGAACTTGGCCAAGGTGTAAATATCAACGCCCGGCTTGGTTGGATCAGTTTCTTCCGTGGCGCGAATAACAATGCGCTTGGCATCTACTTGGTCAACCACACCAGAACGGCGCGCCGTGATGGCAGCACCAGAGTCACGCGCCACAATAGCTTCCATACCAGTGCCCACAAGTGGTGCCGATGAACGCACCAGCGGAACCGCCTGGCGCTGCATGTTAGAACCCATGAGGGCGCGGTTTGCGTCATCGTTTTCCAGGAACGGAATAAGAGCCGCAGCAACAGAAACGATCTGCTTTGGTGACACGTCAGCAAAATCCACCGCTTCAGGTGCCACTTGGAACACGTCACCTTGATAGCGCACGATGACTTGTTCCTCGGAGAATTTGTCATCCTTGGTCAAAGGCACATTGGCTTGCGCAATATGATATTTGGCTTCTTCGGTGGCCGAGAGATATTTTACCTCATTGGTCACTTTGCCCTTCACCACTTTGCGGTATGGCGTTTCGATAAAGCCATATTTATTCACGCGGGCATAAGTGGCCAGCGAGTTGATCAGGCCGATGTTCGGACCTTCTGGCGTTTCAATTGGGCAGATGCGGCCATAGTGGGTTGGATGCACGTCACGCACTTCAAAGCCGGCACGTTCACGCGTCAAACCACCTGGGCCAAGCGCCGAGAGGCGGCGCTTATGTGTGATTTCTGACAGCGGATTGGTCTGATCCATAAATTGCGAAAGCTGTGACGAGCCAAAGAATTCACGAACCGCTGCGGCGGCTGGCTTAGCGTTGATCAAATCATGCGGCATCACGGTGTCAATATCCACCGATGACAAACGTTCTTTAATCGCGCGTTCCATACGCACCAGTCCAAGGCGATATTGATTTTCCATCAACTCACCAACCGAGCGAACGCGGCGGTTGCCGAGGTTGTCAATGTCGTCAATCTCGCCCTTAGAGTCGCGCAAATCATGCAACGTCTTGACGATCAGCAGAATGTCTTCCTTGCGCAGCACGCGCACATTGTCATCGACATTCAGTTCAAGACGCATATTCATTTTCACGCGGCCAACAGCCGAGAGATCATAACGTTCTTGATCAAAAAACAGTCCCTTGAACAAAGCTTCAGCGCCTTCACGCGTTGGCGGTTCACCTGGGCGCATAACGCGGTAGATTTCAACCAGCGCCTGCTCATAGCTTTCGCATTTATCAGCCTTCAAGGTGTTGCGGATATAAGCACCAGTGTTGACGTGATCGATATCCAAAATGTTAAGGCTCTTGAAACCCAGTTCTTTCAGGGTTTTCAAAGACTTTTCGGTGATTTCTTCGCCTGCTTCAGCAAAAATTTCGCCGGTCTTTTCATTGACCATTTCATCGGCGATATAGCGGCCATAGAGATCTTCATCACGCACCAACAATTCCTTGGTGCCATCTTCAGCGATCTTGCGGGCCATACGTGGTGAAATCTTTTTGCCAGCTTCAACAACGATCTTGCCGGTTTTAGCATCCACCAAATCAACCATTGGCTTCACGCCTTTGAAGCTCTCGGGCATATAGGGCATACGCCAGCCTTCTTTGGTCTGCGTGAAGGTAAGGCTCTTGTAGAAATAATGCAGAATTTCTTCTGAGCTCATGCCCAAGGCGTAAAACAGCGTGGTGACCGGCAGCTTGCGGCGGCGGTCAATACGCGCGAAAATCAAATCCTTGGCATCAAATTCAAAATCTAACCATGAACCACGATATGGGATCACGCGGGCAGCGAACAAAATCTTGCCCGATGAGTGGCTTTTGCCTTTGTCATTGTCAAAGAACACGCCAGGTGAACGGTGCATCTGCGAAACAATAACACGCTCAGTGCCGTTCACAACAAAGGTGCCGTTCTTGGTCATGAGCGGAATTTCGCCCATGTAAACGTCTTGTTCTTTAACGTCCTTCAATGATTTGGCTTGGGTGTCTGGATCAATTTCAAACACCACCAATTGCAGCGTCACGCGCAGAGGTGCCGCATAGGTCATGCCACGTTGTTGGCATTCATCCACGTCAAACTTCGGCTGCTCAAATTCATAACGCTTGAATTCCAAAACCGACTGGCCTTGGAAATCAGAGATTGGGAACACGCTTTTGAAAACGGCTTGCAGGCCTTCGGTTTTGCGGCCGCCAGCAGGTTCCGCCATTTGGAGGAACTGTTCGTAAGATTCGCGTTGCACCTCGATGAGGTTTGGCATTTCTGCCACCTCAATGCCTTTTCCAAAGAATTTGCGGATACGCTTGCGTGATGCAACAGATCTTGTCTCGGCGGTTTTTGAATCAGACATGTGCTTCCCTGCTACTTTCTAAAAATCCGACGCCCTAAGACGCCCATAAACAGCTCACCGAAAACCTGAATTTCTCAGGTTTTTGATGAACTGCTCTCAAACACTAACGCATCAACTTGCGATGGGAGGCAACCTTGTAGCTGCCTCCCATGGCCAAATTGTGATTACTTCAGCTCTACCTTGGCACCAACGGCCTCGAGCTTCTTCTTCATGTCTTCTGCGTCTTTCTTGTTGACGCCTTCCTTCACGGCCTTTGGAGCGCCTTCGACAAGGTCTTTGGCTTCCTTCAGACCGAGGCCAGTGATGGCACGGACTTCCTTGATCACTTCGATTTTCTTGTCGCCAGCGGCGGTAAGCATCACAGTGAACTCGGTCTTTTCTTCAACGGCGGCGGCAGCTGGGCCGGCAGCTGCAGCAGCAGCGGCAGGAGCAGCAGCAGAAACGCCCCACTTTTCCTCGAGCATCTTGGAAAGCTCTGCAGCTTCCAACACGGTCAATTTGGAAAGTTCTTCAACAATCTTGGCAAGATCAGCCATTTTTCATTCTCACTTTTATTAAGTCGGTTAAAACAACAATTGGACAAACAGTTCGTTATGCAGCCTTGGTGGCATAAGCATTCATCACCCTTGCCAGCTGACCAGCAGGTGCTGCAACCACACCGGCAATGCGGGTGGCTGGAGTCTGGATCATGCCAAGCAACTTAGCGCGCAGCTCATTGAGCGACGGCAGTGATGCAAGTGCTTTAACGCCTTTATCGTCGAGGGTTTGTGGGCCGAGGGCGCCGCCAAGAATTACGAACTTTTCGTTCGTCTTGGCGAAATCCGCAGCAACCTTCGGAGCCGATACAGGATCTGCGCCATATGCCAGCATAGTTGGGCCGGTCAGATATGATGCAATTCCCTTGGCGTCGGTGCCATCGAGAGCGAGCTTAACGAGGCTGTTCTTCGCCACCCTAATGGTGGCGCCAGCGGCGGCCATCTTGTTACGCAGGTCAAGAACCTGGTTCGCAGTCAGACCGTTGTTGTGGGCCACAACGACAACACCAGCGCTTTTAAACGCCGCGTTGAGCTTTGTGACGAGCTGTGATTTTTCAGCTTTTTCCACGTGCTCTTCTCCTCATTGGTCAAGTGCTTGATTGCACTTCACCGGTTGGACCAACCGCTTGTACTCAAAGCCTCCCGGCTATAAGCGCAAACGGAGCTTAAAGCCTGCCCCCAAGGTTTCCCTTGGATCGTTGAGGTCGCAACCGACTTAACTCTGCGTAAAGCAGAAAAAACTCGTTTTGACTCCCATCTCATGCTGGCTGGAATTTTAAGCTGGCTTGTTAAAGGCCAGCGCCCGCAATCTTGGACAGGTACCCGCAATTCCCTTTCGGGAATTGTCGGGAACCATGCAAAGCGGCTTGGCGCCGCTTTGCATGGAATTCGGAAATTACGCTGGGTTCAGCGCTGCCAGATCAATCTTGAGGCCAGGCCCCATGCTTGAACTGAGCGAAATCTTTTTGACATAGGTGCCTTTGGCACCTGCTGGCTTGGCCTTGTTCACGGCATCAACAAATGCACGCACATTGCCAACAATCTGTTCGGCTGAAAATGACGCCTTGCCAACGCCAGCCTGAATGATACCTGCTTTTTCCACGCGGAATTCAACAGCACCACCCTTGGCGGCTTTCACAGCAGCAGTCACATCCATCGTCACGGTGCCAACTTTTGGGTTTGGCATCATGTTACGAGGGCCGAGAACTTTGCCCAAACGGCCCACAAGGCCCATCATGTCAGGCGTTGCAATGCAGCGGTCAAAGTCAATGGTGCCCTTGTTGACGATTTCAAACAAATCTTCAGCACCAACGATATCAGCACCAGCCTTCTTGGCTTCTTCAGCCTTCGGGCCTTTAGCGAACACAGCAACACGCACTTTACGGCCTGAGCCGTTTGGCAAGTTGCACACGCCGCGCACCATCTGGTCTGCGTGACGTGGATCAACGCCCAAGTTCATCGCCACTTCAATGGTTTCATCAAACTTGGCATTGGCCTTGGCCTTCACCAGCTTGCAGGCTTCTTCAATCGTATAGAGCTTGGCACGGTCCAAACCTTCGAGATTCTTTGTTACACGCTTTGCCATGTCTTATGCCCCCGTCACTTCAAGGCCCATAGAACGGGCAGAACCTGCAATTTCACGAGCACCGGCTTCAACGTCACGGGCATTCATGCCCTTCAGCTTCTGCGTGGCGATCTCGCGGCATTGATCCATTGTCACTTTGCCGACGAAACCCTTACCAGGTTCCTTGGAACCGGCAGTGATCTTGGCTGCCTTCTTCAAGAAGTAAGAAGCTGGCGGAGACTTCATCTCAAAGGTGAAGCTCTTGTCTTGATAGGCGGTGATGACCACCGGAACCGGTGAGCCCGGCTCCATCTTCTGCGTGGCAGCGTTAAACGCTTTGCAGAATTCCATAATGTTCAAGCCGCGCTGACCCAAGGCTGGGCCGATAGGCGGGGCTGGGTTGGCTTGTCCGGCTGGCACTTGCAGCTTGACGTAGCCGACGATTTTCTTCGCCATGTATTTCCCTTTTTATAGGTTAGTGGTGCGGTTCGCGTTTCCTTCGGAAACACTTACCTCCCACGGGTTAAGATCGAACGCCATCACAGCGCCCAGACAAAAGTTAGGCTTTCACCTTCTCGACTTGTCCATATTCGAGTTCAACAGGCGTTGGACGCCCGAAGATAGAGACTGCCACTTTAAGGCGTGAACGTTCTTCGTCCACTTCCTCGACTTGGCCATTGAATGAAGCAAACGGGCCTTCAGCCACACGCACTTGCTCACCCACTTCAAAGTGAATTGTTGCTTTAGGCTTCTCGATGCCTTCAGCAACTTGATTGAGAATGCGATTTGCTTCAGTATCAGAAATTGGAACTGGCTTAGAGCCTGATCCCAAAAAGCCCGTAACCTTTGGCGTGTTCTTGATCAAGTGGAACACTTCATCGGTCAGATCAATCTTGGCCAAAACATAGCCCGGAAAGAATCGACGCTCAGACTTGATGCGGCGACCACGACGGATTTCCACCACTTCTTCTGTGGGAACGATCACCTGCTCAAAGAAATCCTGCAAGCCCTTTTGAATGGACTGCTCCTTCAAACTTTCCATCACCTTCTTTTCGAAGTTGGAATAGGTGTGAACGATGTACCAGCGTTTTGCCATATGCCGTGAAGCCCTGCCCTAACCGTTAAATACCGAACAACAAGTGTTCAACCGCCCATTTCAGAACGGAATCGACACCCATAAAAAACAAACTGGCCGCCGCCACCATGATGAGAACCATCACCGTGGAAATGCCCAGCTCACGCCGGGTAGGCCAAACCACCTTGGCCGCTTCATCGCGCACATCTTGGAAGAATGTGAATGCGTTTTCGTTTTTGGCCATCGCCTGTTATTCCTTTTTCCGCCCCCTCCATTTCTGGAAAGTTTGGTGTTTTTGGCAGGGGCAGTAAGGTTTGAACTCACGACCTGTGGTTTTGGAGACCACCGCTCTACCAACTGAGCTATACCCCTTCACCCCAAAAGGCTGGTAAGCCATTGAAATGACGTCTATTCTTTAAGTGACGCAACAAGGCGGCCAAAGCCTGCTTAAGCCTTGCCGCTGAGTCCGTCTCATATGGATGACGGGCATTTAGGGTGGAAGGGGCGATACGTCAATGGGTTAGTTCTATTAAGTTAGTACAATATGAGACAAAAAGGCGGCACCTTGCAGCGCCGCCCATTCTTAATTTGTTGACCTCGAACTACTCGTTGATTTTCGCAACAACGCCAGCACCTACGGTGCGGCCACCTTCGCGGATGGCAAAGCGCAGCTTTTCTTCCATGGCAATCGGCGTGATCAGCTCAACGTCAAAGGA
>Ga0209483_1000783_pt1 | contig 25943 bp, 20 predicted proteins | sample NGEPerA_FD_184508 | JGI IMG/M metagenome (GOLD analysis project Ga0209483, IMG submission 184508) | Arctic peat soil microbial communities from the Barrow Environmental Observatory site, Barrow, Alaska, USA - NGEE PermafrostL2-A... | ecosystem: Environmental > Terrestrial > Soil > Wetlands >... | reverse complement strand
GATCAGCACCGGCGCGTCGGCCGGGTCGTCGGTCGTCACGCTGCAATTCAGCCTCACCCTCAGTCTCGACATCGCCGAGCAGGAGGTGCAGGCGGCGATCAACGCGGCCGGCAACCTGCTGCCGTCGGACCTGCCGGCGCCGCCGATCTACGCCAAGGTCAACCCGGCCGACGCGCCGGTGCTGATCCTGGCGCTGACCTCGAAGACGATGCCGCTGACCCAGGTCGAAAATCTCGCCGATACGCGGCTCGCGCAGAAGATTTCGCAGCTCGCCGGCGTCGGCCTCGTCAGCATCAGCGGCGGGCACCGCCCGGCGGTGCGCATCCAGGCGGACCCGCGCAAGCTCGCCGCGCTGGGGCTCAACATCGACGATCTGCGTACGACGATCGCCAACGCCAACGTCAACCAGCCCAAGGGCAGCTTCGACGGGCCGACCCGCGCCTATACGATCAACGCCAACGACCAGATCCAAAGCGCCGACGGCTACGAGAGCCTGGTGATCGCCTACAAGAACGGCGCGCCTGTGCATCTGTCCGACGTGGCGCAGGCGATCAACGGCGACGAGAACACCAAGCTCGCCGGGTGGATGAACACCACCCCGGCGGTGATCGTCAATGTCCAGCGCCAGCCCGGCGCCAACGTCATCGCGGTAGTCGACAGCGTCACGGCGCTGCTGCCAGCGCTGCAGGCGACCTTCCCGCAATCGGTCGACATCACCGTGTTGACCGACCGCACCAATACGATCCGCGCCTCGGTCTCGGATGTCGAGTTCGAGCTGGTGATCGCGGTCGTTCTCGTCGTCGCCGTGATCTTCCTCTTTCTGCGCAGCGCCTCGGCGACGCTGATCCCGAGCCTTTCGGTGCCGCTCTCGCTGGTCGGCACCTTGGCGGTGATGTACCTCGCCGGGTTCAGCCTCAACAACCTGTCGTTGATGGCGCTGACGATTTCGACCGGGTTCGTCGTCGACGACGCGATCGTGATGATCGAGAACGTGTCGCGCTACATCGAGGCGGGCGATACGCCGCTGCAAGCGGCGCTCAAGGGGTCGGAGCAGATCGGCTTTACCATCATCAGCCTGACGATCTCGCTGATCGCGGTGCTGATCCCGCTGCTCTTTATGGCCGATGTCGTCGGGCGCCTGTTCCGCGAGTTCGCGATCACCCTCGCGGTGACGATCATCATCTCGGCGCTGGTGTCGCTGACCTTGGTGCCGATGCTGTGCGCCAAGCTGCTGCGCCATGTCCGCGAAGAGGAGATGTCGTGGTTCATGCGCAAGACGCAGGAAGGGTTCGACCGGATCATCCACCGCTACGGCGTCTGGCTCGATTGGGTGCTCGACCACCAGCCGATCACGTTGCTCGTCGCCGTGCTGACGCTGGGTCTCACGGTGTTCCTCTACGTCGTCATCCCGAAGGGCTTCTTCCCGGTCCAGGATACCGGGCTGATCCAGGGCATTTCCGAGGCGCCGGCCGCGGTGTCGTTCGCGACGATGGCGGATCGCCAGGAGGCGCTCGCCGCGGCGATCCTCAAGGACCCCGATGTCTTGAGCCTGTCGTCGTTCATCGGCGTCGACGGCACCAACGCGACGCTCAACCAAGGCCGGTTCCTCATCAATCTGAAGCCGCGCGCCGAGCGCTCGCTCGACGCCAGCGCGATCATCCGCCGCCTGCAATTCGAAGTCTCCGACGTCGCCGCGGTCGACCTCTACATGCAGCCGGTGCAGGATTTGACGATCGACGCCACGGTCAGCCGCACCCAGTACCAGTTCGCGCTGCAGGACGCGAACCCGGCCGAGTTCGACACCTGGGTCCCGAAACTGATGACGCGGCTGCAGCAAATTCCCGAGATCGCCGATGTCGCGACCGATTACGGGCAGAGCGGCCTGTCGGCCTATATCCTCATCGACCGCGCCACGGCGGGGCGTTTCGGCATCACCCCGGCGACGGTCGACAACGCGCTTTATGACGCCTACGGCCAGCGCATCGTCTCGACGATCTTTACCCAGTCGAACCAGTACCGCGTGATCCTCGAGGCCACGCGGGAAGCGGAGTCGACGCTGAGCTCGCTCGACCAGATCTATTTGCCCTCGTCGCTGTCGAGCACGGGCCAAGTGCCGCTCTCGGCGATCGCCACCGTCGAGCAGCAGACCGCGCCCCTGTCGGTCAACCACATCGGCCAGTTCCCCTCGGTGTCGGTCTCGTTCAACCTGGCGCCCAACGCCTCGCTCGGCGCCGCGGTCAACGAGATCAAGCAGGCCGAGACCGATTTGGGTATGCCGGCGAGCATCATCACCAGCTTCCAGGGCGCGGCGCTGGCGTTCCAGGCGGCGCTCAGCAACGAGGTGATGCTGATCCTCGCGGCGATCGTCACGGTCTACATCGTCCTGGGGGTGCTCTACGAGAGCTTCATCCACCCGATCACGATCCTCTCGACCTTGCCCTCGGCCGGGCTCGGCGCGCTCCTCGCGCTGATGCTCGACGGCAGCGACCTCAGCATCGTCGCCATCATCGGCGTCATCCTGCTGATCGGCATCGTCAAGAAGAACGGCATTATGATGGTCGATTTCGCGCTGGTCGCGGAACGCGACGAGGGAAAGTCGCCACGCGACGCGATCCACCAGGCCTCGCTCTTGCGCTTCCGGCCGATCATGATGACGACCCTGGCGGCGATCTTCGGCGCGCTGCCGCTGATGCTCGGCACCGGCACCGGCTCTGAATTGCGGCATCCGCTGGGCGTCACGATCGTCGGCGGGCTGATCCTCAGCCAGGCGCTGACCTTGTTCACGACGCCGGTCATCTATCTCGGCTTCGACCGGCTCGGCCGCGCGGCGCGGCGGCGTTTCGGCGGCGTGGCGCCGAGCGAAAGCCCGGCCGAATGAAAACTGGGCCGAATGAAGAACTTGGCCGAATGAGCCGGGCCGAATGAGCCTCTCGACGCCGTTTATCGAGCGGCCGGTCGCGACCACGCTGTTGACGATCGGCATCGCGCTCGCCGGCATCTTCGCGTTCAACCAGCTCCCAGTGTCGCCGCTGCCGCAGGTCGATTTCCCGACGATCTCGGTCATGGCGCAAATGCCGGGCGCCAGCCCGCAGACGATGGCCGAGACCGTGGCGACGCCGCTGGAGCGCCATCTCGGCGTCATCGCCGACGTCACCGAGATGACCTCGTCGAGCACGGTCGGGTCGACCCGGATCAGCCTGCAATTCGACCTCAACCGCAACATCGACGGGGCCGCGCGCGACGTCCAGGCGGCGATCAACGCCGCGCGCGCCGACCTGCCGTCGAGCCTGCGAACCAACCCCAACTACCGCAAGGTCAACCCCGCCGACGCGCCGATCGCGATCCTGGCGCTGACCTCGGACACGCTGACCCCGGGCCAGATCTACGACGCCGCGTCGACCGTGCTGACGCCGGCGCTGTCGCAGCTCGACGGGATCGGCCAGGTGTCGATCGGCGGCAGCTCGCTGCCGGCGGTGCGGGTCGAATTGAACCCGCTGGCGCTGTTCAAATATGGGATCGGGCTCGAGGACGTGCGCGCGGCGCTCTCATCGGCCAACGCGCACAGCCCCAAGGGCGCGGTCGAGCAGGGCACCCAACACTTCCAGATCTACACCAACGACCAGGCCTCGGCCGCGGCCGACTATCTGCCGCTCGTCGTCGCCTACCGCAACGGCGCGGCGGTGCACCTGCCGGACATCGCCGATGTCAGCGATTCGGTCGAGAATCTGCGCAACCAGGGGCTCGCCAACGGCAAGCCCGCGGTGCTGGTGATCCTCTACCGCCAGCCCAACGCCAACATCATCGACACGGTCGACCGGGTCACCGCCGCGCTGCCGCAGCTGAAGGCGTCGATCCCGCGCGGCATCGACGTCAACATGGCGATGGACCGGACGACGACGATCCGCGCCTCGCTGCACGATGTCGAGACGGCGCTGGCGATCTCGATCTGCCTCGTCATCCTCGTCGTCTTCGTGTTCCTGCGCAGCCCGCGCGCGACCCTCATTCCGGCCGTCGCGGTGCCGGTCTCGCTGGTCGGCACGTTGGGCGCGATGTACCTGATGGGGTTCAGCCTCGACAATCTGTCGCTGATGGCGCTGACCGTCTCGACCGGGTTTGTGGTCGACGACGCGATCGTCGTGCTCGAAAACATCGAGCGCCACCTCGAGGACGGCATTGGACGGCGCGAGGCGGCGCTGCGGGGCGCGCGCGAAGTGGGCTTCACGGTGCTGTCGATGAGCCTGTCGCTGATCGCGGTGTTCGTGCCGATCCTGTTGATGGGCGGCATCGTCGGCCGGCTGTTCCGCGAGTTCGCGATGACGCTGTCGGTCGCGATCATGATCTCGCTCGCGGTGTCGCTGACGACGACGCCGATGATGTGCGCCTTCGTGCTGCGCCGCGAGCGAGGCGGGCACGGCCGGCTCTATTACGCGAGCGAGCGCGTGTTCGACGCGATGCTCAATTTCTACGACCGGACGCTGTCCGCGGCGCTGCGCGCGCCCGGCATGGTCATGCTGGTGCTGCTGGTCACCGTCTGCCTCAACGTGTTCCTGTTCTACGAGGTGCCGAAGGGGTTCTTCCCGCAGCAGGACACCGGCCGCATGATCGGCGGCCTCCAGGCCGACCAGGCGATCTCGTTCCAGCTGATGCGGCAGAAGTTGCAGCAGTTCATCGGCATCATCAGGGAGGACCCCTCGGTCGACAGCGTGGTCGGCTTTACCGGCGGCGGGCAGACCAATTCGGGCTTTGTCTTTGTCGCGCTGAAGCCGTTGGCGCAGCGCCAGCTGTCGGTCGACCAGGTGATCGCGCGGCTGCGCGGCAAGCTCAACCAGGTGGCGGGGGCGCGGCTCTTCCTGCAGGCGGTGCAGGACATCCGGGTCGGCGGCCGGTCCAGCAGCGCGCAGTACCAGTACACGCTGCAGGGCGACTCGCTCGAGGAGTTGAACGCCTGGTCACCCAAGGTCGCGGCCGAGATGGAGAAGATCCCCGAACTGAGCGACGTCAACTCCGACCAGCAGAACCATGGGCTCGAAACCGATCTCGTCATCGACCGGCCGACCGCGGCGCGGCTCGGCCTCACCACCAGCCAGATCGACAACACGCTCTACGACGCGTTCGGCCAGCGCCAGGTCTCGGTGATCTATGCGGCGCGCAACCAGTATCACGTGGTGATGGAGGTCTCGCCGCGGTTCTGGCAGAGCCCCGACATGCTGAAGCAGATCTATGTCAGCAGCACCGGCGGCTCGGTCAAGGGCGCGGCCAGCACCAACGCGGTCGCCGGCACGGTCGCCGCGCCGACGCCGGCCAAGACCCGCGGCGGCGGCGCCGCGAGCGCCACCACCGCCGCCGCCACGGTCGCCTCGGACGCGGCGCGCAACCAGGCGACGAACGCGCTCGCCAATACCGGGCACAACGCGGCCTCGACCGGCGCGCCGGTCAGCACCTTCAGCGAAACGATGGTGCCGCTCGCCGCCTTCGCCAAATATGCGCCGGGCGCCACGCCCCTGGCGGTAAACCACCAGGGGCTCTTCGTCGCCACGACGATCTCGTTCAACCTGAAGGCCGGCGCCTCGCTGAGCCAGGCCACCGCCGCGGTCGACCAGGCGATGGCGCGGCTCCACGTGCCGGCGACGATCCACGGCAACTTCCAAGGGACGGCTCAAGTTTTCCAGCAATCGCTCAACAACGAGCCGGTGCTGATCGCCGCGGCGCTGCTTGCGGTCTATATCGTGCTGGGAGTGCTCTACGAGAGCTACGTTCACCCGATCACGATCCTCTCGACCCTGCCCTCGGCCGGGGTCGGCGCGGTGCTGGCGCTGATGCTGACCGGCACCGAATTCAGCATCATCGCGCTGATCGGGGTCATCCTGTTGATCGGCATCGTCAAGAAGAACGCGATCATGATGATCGACTTCGCGCTCGTCGCCGAGCGCGAAGAGGGGCTCAACTCGCACGAGGCGATCTACCGCGCCTCGCTGCTCCGGTTCCGGCCCATCATGATGACGACCTTGGCGGCGATGCTCGGTGCGATGCCGCTCGCGATCGGGTTTGGCGAGGGCGCGGAACTGCGCCGGCCGCTCGGCATTTCGATCGTCGGCGGATTGCTGGTCAGCCAGGCGCTGACCCTCTATACGACCCCGGTGATCTACCTCTACCTCGACCGCTTCCGGCTATGGGCGACGCGCCGCCGGCCCGGCGCCCCGCCCCTCGCGGGCCGTCTCCCAGGGGGGCAGGCCCCCGAACCCGGCGAGTGAGCGCCGTGGCGGGGCCAAGCGGACGCCGCCGCGCGGAGCGGGCGGTCGCGGCGGCGACGCTGGCGGGGCTCGCCGCGTGCACCGTCGGGCCCGATTACGTGCGGCCCAGCGCGCCGGCGCCGGTGGCCTACAAGGAAGCCTGGAAGCCCGGCCCGGCGATGCAGGGCTGGCGCGAGACGCGGCCCGCCGACGGGCTCGACCGCGGCGCCTGGTGGTCGATCTACCGCGATCCGGTGCTCGACGGGCTCGAACGCCAGATCGACATCTCGAACCAGAACCTCAAGGCGGCCGAAGCCGCGTTCCGCGAGGCCGAGGCCACGGTCGCCGCGGCGCGCGCCCAATTCTTCCCGACCGCGGCGCTCAACGCCTCCGCGACGCGCGCGCGCAGCAGCGGCAATTCGGCGCCGACGGCAGGGTTCGGCGGCGGCATCTCGAACCGGTTCGCCACCGAGGCGACCGCGAGCTGGGTTCCCGATTTGTGGGGGTCGGTCAGGCGCGCCGTCGAGAGCAATGTCGCCTCGGCCCAGGCGAGCGCCGCGACGCTCGCCAATGCGCGGCTCTCGGCGCAGGGCGAGCTCGCCACCGCCTACCTCGAATTGCGCACCGCCGACGAGCTCGCCCGTCTGCTCGACGCCTCTATCAAGGGCTACACCGAAGCGTTGCGGATCGTCACCAACCAGTACGCCGGCGGCACGACCGACCAGTCGGCGGTGTCGCAAGCCGAGGCGCAGCTCGACGCGACCCGGTCGCAGCGGATCGCGGTCGGGGTGACGCGGGCGCAGCTCGAGCATTCCATAGCCGCGCTGATCGGCAAGACGCCGATCGAGGTCACCATCGCGGCGACCGAAGGGGTGATCGCGGTGCCGCTGGTGCCGGCCGAAATGCCCTCGGCGCTGATCGAGCGGCGCCCGGACATCGCCGCCGCCGAGCGCAACATGCAGGCGGCCAACGCGCAGATCGGCGTCTCGGTCGCGGCGTTCTATCCCGACGTGACGCTGTCGGCCGATTACGGCGTGTCGGCCGAGATGCTGCGCAGGCTCTTCACCACGTCGAGCCGCATCTGGTCCTTGGGGTCGAGCGCCGCCGAGACGGTCTTCGACGGCGGCGCGCGCAACGCGCAGGTCGAGCACGACGAGGCGGCCTATGAGGCGAGCGTCGCGACCTACCGGCAGGCCGTGCTGACCGCGTTCCAGCAGGTCGAGGACGAGCTCGCCAGCCAGCACTTTCTGGCGGAGCAGGCGGTCGCCGAGGATGCCGCGCTCCAGGCGGCGCGCGAGGCGGAGCGCGTTATCAACAACCAGTACCTCGCCGGGACGCAGGCCTATACCGCGGTCATCGTCGCCGAGAACACGGCGCTCGCCGACGCCGAGAGCTCACTCAACATCCGGCAGAGCCGCCTCGTCGCCAGCGCCGCGCTGATCGAGGCGCTGGGCGGCGGCTGGGATTCGACGCAACTGCCGAGCGCCGACACGATCGAGAGCAACGCGCCGCTCGACTTCAACCCGCTGCCGCCGATTTTCCCGACCGGCAGCGCCGGGATCACGCCGCCGCTGCCGAAATAGCGCTCCCTACAGCTACGGCGGCGCTGTAGCGGCGCCATCGAGACCGTATCGGTCGAGACCGTATCGCGGCGGCTAGGCGTCGGGCGGATCCCCGGCGAGATCGCGATAGAGGTGCGACAGGAGCGCGGCGGCGACCGCGGCGGCGACAAAAAACACCGCGAGATGGATCGCCTCGAAGACGATCCAGATCAGCGACGGAAAGATTTCCGCGATCTTGGCGACCAGCATCTGGACGACGATGAAGGGCAGGTAGCAGGCGAGCGCGCAGGCGAAAAGCCGCAGGAAGTTGCCCTGAACCCAATCCCAGGCGGTGCGCAGCCCGATCGGCCGCTCGATCGCCGCCGCCGGGAAGATCAGCGATACGCGCAGCGACAACAACATCAACGCGAAGCCGCCGACGACCGCGAGCGTCGCGGTAAGAATTTGCGGCGGCAGCGCGGCGATGAGAAAGAGCACGACCCAGCCGGCGAAAATCAGCGCCGCGAGCTTGACGCCGGCGAGCAGGAAGTCGGTCCATCCCGGCGGGATCAACCCGCCGCCGACGCTCTCGCCGAGCAGCACGAAGCGGTGCCAGCGCACGATGAACACCGAGCCGAAGATCAGGAAGGCGACGGCGTGGATCAGCCCCGCCAGCATTCGGCCATAAAACCCGGCGCCCGGGATTAGGACGGCCACGAGCTCGATCCCGAGCACGATCAGATAGGGCAAAAGCGCCAGCTCGCCGACCAGCTGGAGATTGTCAAAGACGATGCGGTAGGCGCGGCCGACCTGATCGACCACGTCGATCTGGTGGAAACGCGGCGCCGCCGATGGATAGCTCATGTCGCCCTTCACGTGCTGCCGGTCCGCGGGGTGTCTTCTGCCGCACCCGTCTTGGCCTTGCCGTCATGTTAGCAGCCAATCGCGCCGAGTTTGTCCACTTTCGCGCCCGCCCGCGCGGGCCGCTATCCGCGCCGGGGCCCGATTTCGCCCTCACCGCGGAGGGGCGACGGGACGAGGCCGCGGTTGACTCGGATCGCCGCCGCGCCGAACACTGCGCCGGTCTGGTTGATCGGTTCGAGGTTTGGCGGGTGGCGAAGGCGGGCAAGGCTCGGCTCGGAGTCGATATCGGCGGCACGTTCACCGATGTCGCCTTGGAAACCCAGGACAGGCGGTTCAGCAGCAAGCTGCTGACGACGCCGCATGCGCCCGAGCGCGGCGTGCTGGCGGCGATCCATGCGGTGCTGCAGCAGGCGGGGCTGGCGCCGGCCGACCTCTCGATCATCATCCACGGCACGACGCTCGCGACCAACGCGATCATCGAGCGCAAGGGCGCCAAGACCGCGCTGATCACCACCGAAGGGTTCCGCGACACGATCGAGATCCGCCACGAGAACCGCTTCGAGCAATACGACGTCAACATTGACCTGCCGCCGCCGCTGGTGCCGCGGCGGCTGCGCCGCGTCGTGCCGGAGCGGATCGACGCGCGCGGCCGGGTCGTCACGCCGCTCGACGAGGCGGCGGTGGCGGCGCTCGCCGGGCGGCTCGAAGCGGACGGGGTCGAAAGCATCGCGATCGGCTTTTTGCACAGCTACGTCAACCCGGCGCACGAGCAGCGCACGCGCGACTTGCTGATGCAACGCCTGGGCGGCGTGACGATGACGCTGTCCTCCGACGTGTCGCCCGAGATGCGCGAATACGAGCGGCTGTCGACCGCCTGCGCCAACGCCTATGTGCAGCCGATGATGGGCCGCTATCTGGTCAATCTCGAAGCGCTGCTGCAGAGCGAGGGGTTTGCCTGCCCCTTGTTCCTGATGACCTCGGGCGGCGGATTGACGACGGTCGACACCGCGATCCGCTTTCCGGTGCGGCTTGTCGAATCGGGGCCGGCCGGTGGCGCGATCTTCGCCGTGCACATCGCCCGGCAATGCGCGCTCGACAAGGTGCTGTCCTACGACATGGGCGGCACCACCGCGAAAATCTGCCTGATCGACGAATACCGCCCGCAGACCAGCCGCGCCTTCGAGGTGGCGCGGGTCTACCGCTTCAAGAAAGGCAGCGGGCTGCCGCTGCGCATCCCGGTGATCGAGATGGTCGAGATCGGCGCCGGCGGCGGCTCGATCGCGCGGGTCGACGCGCTGAAGCGGATCACCGTCGGGCCGGACAGCGCCGGCGCCGATCCGGGGCCCGCCTGCTACGGCCAGGGCGGCGCGCGGCCGAGCGTCACCGACGCCGATCTGCTGCTCGGACGCATCGACCCGGCCGGATTTTCCGGCGGGCGCATGGCGTTGGATCACGACGCGGCGGCGGCGGCGATGCGCAGCGAGGTCGCCGACAAGCTCGATTTGGCCTTGGAGCTGGCGGCGCTCGGGGTCAGCGAGATCGTCGACGAGAACATGGCGAACGCCGCCCGCGTCCACGCGATCGAGAGCGGCAAGGACGCGCGCGGCCGAACCCTCGTCGCGTTCGGCGGCGCGGCGCCGCTGCATGCCGCGCGGATGGCCGACAAGCTCGGCCTCGACCGGGTGCTGATCCCGTCGAACGCCGGGGTCGGCTCGGCGGTGGGGTTCCTGCGCGCGCCGATTGCCTACGAAGTGGTGCGCACCCAATTGCAGCGGCTCGACGCTTTCGACGCCGCCGCCGCGAATGTGCTGCTGGCCGCGATGTACGCCGAGGCCGAGGCGATCGTCCGCCGCGGCGAGCCCGAGGCGCCGCTCGCCGAGGCGCGCTCGGCGCTGATGCGCTATCGCGGCCAGGGCCACGAGATCGCCGTGCCGCTCGCCGCGAAAACCTATCGCCGCGAGGATGGCGCCGAGATCGTGGCGGCGTTCGAAGAGGCCTATCGCGGGCTCTACAGCCGCGTCATCCCCGGTGTCGAAGTCGAGGTTTTGAGCTGGGTCGTGATGGTCGCCGCGCCGACGCCGGTCGAGGCCGAGATACCGCCCGCGCTACCGCTGGCTTTCGCCGCGTCGCCGGCGCGGCATCGGCCGGTATTCGACCCCGAGACCGGCGAATTCGTCGAGGTGGCGATCTACGAGCGCGCCGATCTTGCCCCGGGCGCGACGCTGCCCGGCCCGGCGGTCATCGTCGAGGACGAGACCTCGACCGTCATCGGCCGCAATTTCGACGCCCATATCGACGCCATCGGCTATATCGAGCTGGCGCGGCGGAGCGCGTAAGCACTCCGCCGGCAATCAGCGGTTAACGGTTGTAATAGGGCTGCTGCCCGTAACCGGACTGATAGCCCGGCTGCTGATAACCCGGCTGCGCGTAGCCCGGCTGCTGATAACCCGGCTGCTGATAACCCGGCTGCGCATAGCCCGGCTGCTGATAGCCCGGCTGCGACTGATAGCTCGGCTGGGCGTAGCCCGGCTGCGCATAGCCCGACCGCGGCTGGGCCGGGGACCGGCTCGCCATGCACTGCTGGTAATAGGCGTAATACTGCTGGTTCGCGTAGTCCGACGTCGACTGCGCGTTGGCGGCGCCGGCCCCGGTCCCGGCGAGCGCGCCGGCGCCGGCGCCGATCGCGGCGCCGCGGCCGCCCCCGACCGCCGCCCCGATCCCGGCACCGAGCAAAGCGCCGCCAAGCGCGCCGGTGGCGGCCTGGTTGCCCGCCTGGGCGCGCAACGCGGCGGTGTTCTGGTCGGCATATTGGCGGCAGGTCGCGTCGTCATAGCCGGTCTGCGCCAGTGCGCCCGTTGATAGCGCGAGCGCGGCCACCAGCCCGCCCGCAAAGCCCGTGATGAGCGTCTTCATGGATATGCACTCCTCGCCAAGAGGGAAGCGGGCCGACACGCGCGGCCCGCGAAGAATATCGATCTTACCGATACGTGACAGCTAAACGGAAGATTCCTGTCGCCTATTCCCGGCGCCGCGCGGCAATCGCCGTTTTTCGACGCATCGCGGCCGCCCCCGGCGCATTGCGACTCGGCCCGGGTTGCGTTTAGATCACCGGCAGCGGAAGCAATCCGCCTATCGGGAGGAAAGGCCATGAAGATCGATCGTCGCAGCTTCGCGATCGCGGGCGCCGCAATCGTCGGGGCAGGGAAACTGCTGCGGGCCGCGCCCGCCTGCGCCGCCGACGACGCCGCGGTGACACAAGCCGTCGAGGCGCTGCGCAAGGCCGTGTTCGGGCAGAACAAGGCCGATCTCGACAAGCTCAGCGTCGAGCAGCTCAGCTACGGCCATTCGAGCGCCGTCGTGCAGAACAAGGCCGAGTTCATCAACGGCGTGATGAACCGCAAGGGAACGCTGAAGTCCCTCGCCTATCCCGATCTGAAGGTGACGATGGCGGGCAGCAATGCCATTGCCCGACATCGCTACGTCTCCGAAAGCGAGCAGGACGGCAAGACCACCAACATCGACATCGGCATCCTCGAAGTGTGGACCACCCAGGACGGCGGATGGAAGCTGCTGGCTCGCCAGGGGTTCAAGCTGCCGGCATAGGGCCTAAGCCTTCGGCGGCATCTGGCAGCCCGGCGTCGACAGCGAGATCTTGACCTCTTCCTCGGTCATGTCGGCCGGGATGTCGGCGAAGAGCGGGGTGCTGAGATAGCGCTCGCCGGTGTCGGGCAGCATGCACAGCACAGTCGAGCCTATCGGCGCCCCGGCGCACACCTTGAGCGCGCCGGCGAAGGTGGCGCCCGAGCTGATTCCTACGAAGATTCCCTCGCTTTTCGCCAAGTCGCGGCTGCCTTTCAGTGCGTCGGGACCAGGGATGCGGACGATCCGGTGGATCACCTTCATGTCGACCGCATCCCCGGTGAGCTTGGGGATGAAGTCGGGGCTCCAGCCCTGCATCGGATGCGGCTTCCACTCTGGGTGGCCCGCCGCGGGGGTGCCGTCGGGGTTGCGCTGCTGCGGCGCGCCGCTCGCCAGCATCGGCGCGTCGTCGGGTTCGCAGACGACGATCTTGGTGTCCGGCCGCTCCTTGGCGAGCACCCGCGCGACGCCCTTCAAGGTGCCGCCGGTGCCGAACCCGGTCACCCAGTAATCGAGCTTCTCGCCGGCGAAATCGTCGACGATCTCGCGCGCCGTGGTGCGCGAGTGCATGTCGGCATTGGCCTCGTTCTCGAATTGCCGGGTCATGAACCAGCCGTTTTTCTCGGCCAGTTCCTCGGTCTTGCGCAGCATGCCGACGGCGCGGTCGGCGGCCGGAGTGAGGATCACCTTGGCGCCGAGGAAGCGCATCAGCCGGCGGCGCTCGACGCTGAACGATTCGGCCATCGTGACGACGAGCGGATAGCCCTTCTGGGCGCAGACCATCGCCAGGCCGATGCCGGTGTTGCCGCTGGTCGCCTCGATGACGGTCTGGCCGGGTTTGAGCTCACCCGATTTCTCGGCCGCCTCGATGACGCCGAGCGCCAGCCGGTCCTTCACCGAGCCGAGCGGGTTGAAGGCCTCGACCTTGACGTAGAGATTGACGCCGGGCGGGGCCAGCCGGTTGATCTTGACGACCGGAGTATGGCCGACAGTCTCGAGGATGTTCGCGAATTTCGCCATGCTCTGCCTCCCAGGTTCCAGTGTCGCCGCTGATTCGCATTTACGCCCGCCGCTTCGACCAGGTAAAGCGGGCCGGCGTTGCCCTCGGCCCGCCGCACCACATACACTACGATCCGCCGCAAACCCCGGAGGCAAGATGCTCGGCCGCCCGAATACCGCCCTCTCGCAGATTCACATGCAGATCATGTGGTCGCGGCTGATCGCCGTCGTCGAGGAGCAGGCGCAGACCCTGGTGCGCACCGCGTTCTCGACCCCGGTGCGCGAGGCGGGCGATTTGTCCGCCGGAGTGTTCGACCGCGACGGCAACATGCTGGCGCAGGCGGTGACCGGCACGCCGGGCCACGTCAATTCGATGGCGGCGGCGGTCAAGCACTTCCTCGACGCCTTCCCGCTCAAGACGATGAAGCCGGGCGACCACTACATCACCAACGACCCGTGGCTGACCTGCGGGCATCTGCACGATCTGACCGTGGTCAGCCCGACCTTCCTGCGCGGCGAGCCGGTGGGGCTGTTCGCCTCGACCGTGCATGTCGTCGATATCGGCGGGCTCGGCATGGGGCCGGACGGGCGGCAGGTGTTCGAGGAGGGGCTGGCGATCCCGCTGATGGCGTTGGCGAGCGAAGGCCGGATGAACGAGGATTTGATGCGCATCATCCGTGCCAATGTGCGCGAGCCGCTGCAGGTCGAGGGCGATGTCTACGCGCTCGCCGCGTGCAACGACGAGGGCAGCAAGCGCCTCGTCGAGATGATGGAGGAGTTCGGCATCGCCAACCTCGACCGGCTCGGCGAACACATCATCGAGACCTCGCGCGCCGCGACCATCGAGGCGATCCGCCAGCTGAAACCCGGCAAATACAAGAATGTGGTCCATATGGACGGCTACGACCGGCCGCTGACCTTGGCGGGCGAGATGACCATCGGCGATGACGGCATCCATGTCGACTACACCGGCACCTCGCCGGCGAGCGCGTTCGGCATCAACGTGGTGATGAACTACACGCTCGCCTACACCGCGTTCGGAGTGAAGTGCCTGGTGGCGCCCGAGGTGCCGAATAATGCCGGCTCGCTGGCGCCGATCACCGCGAGCGCGCCCGACGGGTGCCTGCTGAATGTGAAGCGGCCGCGCGCGGTGGCGGCGCGGCACACGGTCGGACACATGCTGCCCGATTTGGTGTTCGGCTGCCTGCACCAGGTGATGGAGGGCGGCGTGCCGGCGGAGGGCGCGTCGTCGCTGTGGAACCCGCAAATCTACGGCGGGGCCGATGTCGCGGATGAATTGGGCGGCGAGGGGCACGAGGGCAAGGGGCGCGAAGAGGTGCCGCCGTTCAGCACGGTCATCTTCCATTGCGGCGGCACCGGGGCGCGGCCCGGCAAGGACGGGCTCGACGTCACCGCGTTCCCCTCGGGAGTTCGTACGATTCCCATCGAATCGACGGAATCGGTGGCGCCAGTGATGTTCCGCCGGCGCGAATTCCGCGAGGGTTCGGGCGGCGCCGGGAAGTATCGCGGCGGGCTCGGCCAGATCATCGAACTGGGCGGCGCCGACGATATGCCGGTGGCGATGCTGTGCAATTTCGAGCGCATCAACAACCCGGCGCGCGGCCGCGACGGCGGCGGGCTGGGAGCGCCGGGCCGGGTCACGCTGGTCTCGGGCAAGGCGATCCGCTCGAAAGGCCGGCAGACCATTTCCGGCGGCGATTTCATCCGGCTCGAATTGCCGGGCGGCGGCGGGTTCGGCGACCCGGCGACGCGCGACCCCAACCAGGTGGCGCTCGATGTCGCCGACGGTCTGATCGACGCCGAGACCGCCCGGCGCGACTATCGCGTCGCGCTCGCCGTCGACGGCGAGGTCGACCGCACCGCGACCGCGAAACTGCGCGCCGCCTGACTTTCGGGGCTGCTGGTCATCGCGATGGCCTGGCGCGGGGCGCCGGCCAGCGTTGACCTGCTCGCGGCGGCCCTCGCTTTTCTGCCGATCGCCGGTATCCGCAACGCCGGGGACAGGGTCGTCTTTCTCGTGCTCCAGGCTGGAGATTCCAATTGATGAAGGCATTGGCGCTGGCGGTCTGGGTGGTCGCCGTGCTGGCTCTGGACGGCGCGCCGGCGCACGCCGACGACAATGTGACGATCGGCGCGATCTACCGGCTGACCGGCGCGGCGGCCGACAGCGACGCCCGGACGGCGATCGAGACCGCCGCGGACATCGTCAACACCCCGCATCAGGGGCTCGCGGCCCTGCCGCTGGGCGCCGGGCAGGGGTTGCCGAGCCTTGGCGGGGCGAAGATCGCCGCCACTTTCGGCGACGATTTGGGTAATGTGTCGGTCGCGCAAAGCCAGGCGCTGCGGCTGATCGGACGGGAGCATGTCGCGGCGCTGCTCGGCGCGGGCGCGTCGCCGGCGACGCTCGCGGCGAGCGCTGTCGCCGAGCGCCGCGGCCTGCCGTTTCTCGTCCCCGACGCCGACGCGCCCGACATCACCGGGCGCGGCTTCAAATGGGTCTTTCGCACGACCCCGCTCGCCGGCGATGTCGTCAAGACCTACGCTCGGTTCCTCGGCGAGCTGAAGCAGGGCGGCGGCGGGATCGACACCGTGGCGCTGGTGTTCGAAAACACCGCGCATGGGATTTCGGCGGAGGCGATGCTGCGCGACGCGCTGAAGGCGGCGGGCTTTGCCAATGTCGCCGAGATCGGCTACCCGGCGGACGCGACCGATCTGTCGCCGCAAATTGCGCAGCTGCGCGACAAGAACCCCGACGCGGCGATCTTCATCGGCCATGCCGCCGACGCGATCGTCGCGATCAAGACGATGAAGACGCTCAACTACAAGCCGACTTTGCTGATCGGCGACGACGCCGGGTTCGCCGACCCGGGTTTTGTCGCCGCGGTCGGCAATCTGGCGCAGGGCGCGCTCGACCGCAGCGTGTGGAGCCTCGGCAAGCCCGGCAGCGCGACGGCGATCGTCAACGCGCTTTACAAGGCGAAGAGCGGGCGCGACCTCGACGACGGCGCGGCGCGCGTGATGCAAGGGTTTTTCGTGCTGGCCGACGCGATCAACCGCGCCGGCTCGACCGACCCGGCGGCGATCCGCACGGCGCTGAGCGAAACCGACCTGAAGCCCGGACAGCTCATCGTGGGATACGACGGCGTCAAGTTCGACGCGACCGGGCAGAACACGCTGGGTTCGACGTACCTGGTCCAGCTTCAGGGGAAGGCGTACGTCGCGGTCTGGCCGGCCGAGAGCGCGGCGGGACAGCTCGCGCTGCCGTACAAAGGGTGGGAATAGGCGAAGCTCACCAGAATGTTTGTGCGGCGTATAGCGCGAACTTTCGGTCATTGGTGACGACCGCCAATTTGTCGGCGACAGATTGGGCGATCAGCAATCTATCGAATGGGTCGCGGTGATGCTGGGGCAACTCGCCCAAGGCACGCAGATGCGCATAAGTGACGTTCAGCAGGCCAAATTCCTCTTCCGCCACCACCTCCTCGAAATCCTCAAGGAATTGAAGCTTACCGGTTCCACGTTTGATGGCGATTTCCCACAAAGAGACGATGCTGACAGTAATGTCATTGTCGGGGTCGCGGATCTCGTCTCTTACTCGTGCAGGCAACTGCGGCGACTCCTCCCGCCACCATAGGAACGCGTTCGTATCGAGAAGAAGCCTCACAAGGGGGCCTCGAACAATTCGGTGATTTCCTCGTCGGAGAATTCGAAATCTGGCCCGATCCATATCTTGCCTTTTCCCCGACCCGGCACGCGCGGCTTACGGGTCTTCGGCACCGGCACAAGGCGGACGAGGGGCTCGCCGTTGCGGGCGATGATGACGTCCTCGCCGGCAAGCGCACGCTCCACCAAGCGCGACAAGGAACTCTTCGCTTGATGCATATTGACGGTCTCGGGCATCGCGACCACCTTTAGCTAACTTAGCTAATGGAATGTTGTCGGACGGCAATGTTGTGTCAAGCCACTGCGCGCGGGCTGCGGCATAGGACCCGCCGATGAAATGGCCCGCCGGGCGCGCGCCGTATGCGTCGCGGCCGGAGGCGAGCCGCGGGCGGCTGCATCCGGAGCCGGAGCACGAGATGCGCTCGCCGTTCTCGCGCGACCGCGACCGCGTCATCCACTCGACCGCGTTCCGCCGGCTCAAGCACAAGACGCAGGTTTTCGTCTACCACGAGGGCGACCATTACCGCACCCGCCTCACCCACAGCCTCGAAGTGGCGCAGATCGCGCGCACCATCGCCCGCGCGCTGGGGCTCGACGAGGACCTCGCCGAGGCGCTGGCGCTGGCGCACGATTTGGGGCACACCCCGTTCGGCCATGCTGGCGAAGAAGCATTGAACGCCGAGATGGCGGCCTATGGCGGGTTCTCGCACAACGAGCAGACCTTGCGCATCCTCACCCATCTCGAACACGGCTATGCCGAGTTCGACGGGCTCAACCTGACCTGGGAGGCGCTCGAAGGCACGGTGAAGCATAACGGGCCGGTGGAAGCACCCTTGCCGCCCTCGATCGCCGAATACGACAAGCGGCACCAGCTCGACCTCGACCATTACGCCGGACCCGAGGCGCAGGTCGCCTCGCTCGCCGACGACATCGCCTACAACAACCACGACATCGACGACGGGCTGCGGGCCGGGCTCTTCGCGGTCGCCGATCTGGCCGATGTGCCGCTGGTCGGACCGGTGTTCCACGAGGTCGCCGCGCGCTATCCGGGCATCGAGGAGCCGCGGCTTATCCACGAAGCGATTCGCCGGATGATCGACCGGATGGTGCGCGACATGGTCGCGGAGACCGGCGCGCGGCTCACCGCCAGCGGCGTTAAGTCGGCCGACGACATCCGCGCGCTGGGCCGCCCGGTCGCGGCGTTTTCCGACGCGATGCGCGACAACGACCGGGCGCTGAAGCGCTTTCTTTACGCGCGGATGTACCGGCACTATCGGGTTAACCGCATGAGCCATAAGGCGCGCCGGGTGGTGCGCGAGCTGTTCCAGCTGTTCCTCGCCGAGCCTGAATGCCTGCCGAGCGAGTGGCGGATTGCGGCGTCCTGCGGCGACGCGGCAGTGGCGGCGCGCACCGTCGCCGACTATCTCGCCGGGATGACCGACCGATTTGCCCTCGACGAGCACCGCCGCTTGTTTGATACCTACGCTGCGGTATGACATTTCGATGAGCGATATTTTCGGCGATTTTCGCCGTCTCGTGTTGGCTGCGCTTAATGATCTGGCGGCGGCGGGCGCCCTGCCGTCCGGGCTCGATGCCGCGCGGGTCGCGGTCGAGCCGCCGCGCGATCCGAGCCATGGCGACCTCTCGACCAACGCCGCGATGGTGCTGGCCGGCCAGGTCAAGCAGAACCCGATGGAGTTGGCCGAGGCGATCGCCGCCGCGCTCGCGGGCCGCGACCTCACCAGCGCCGGTTACCGCGGCAGCGGGTTCAGCGCCGCGGTCGCCAAGCCCGGCTTTATCAACATCCGGCTGGTTGACAAAGTGTGGCACGCGCAGTTGCGTGCGATCCTCGAAGCCGGCACGGCCTATGGCGACTCACCGGGCGTCGGCGCCGGGCCGCGGGTCAATGTCGAGTTCGTCTCGGCCAACCCCACGGGGCCGCTGCATGTCGGGCACGGCCGCGGCGCGGTGGTGGGCGACGCGCTGGCGGCGCTGCTCAAGAAGGCCGGGTTCGCGGTCGAGCGCGAGTACTACATCAACGATGCCGGCGCGCAGGTCGACATGCTCGCCCGCTCGCTGCATTTGCGCTACCGCCAGGCGCTCGGCGAAGCCATCGACGCTATCCCCGAGGGGCTTTATCCCGGCGACTACCTGGTCGAGACCGGGCGGGCGCTCGCCGAGCGCGACGGCCAGCAATGGCTCGGCAAGCCGGAAGCGGAATGGCTGGGGCCGCTGCGCGAATACGCCGTCGCCGAGATGCTGGCGCTGATCCGCGACGATCTCGACGCGCTCGGGATCGGCTTCGACAGATTCTCGTCCGAGCGCGCGCTGGTCGAGGCCGGCGCCATCGACAAGGCGCTCGGCGTGCTCGACGAGCGCGGCCTCATCTACACCGGCGTGCTCGAACCGCCGAAGGGCAAGCTGCCCGACGATTGGGAGCCACGCCCGCAGCTGTTGTTTCGCGCGACGGAATTCGGCGACGAGGTCGATCGGCCCTTAAAGAAATCCGACGGGTCGTGGACCTATTTCGCCGCCGACATCGCCTATCATTTCGACAAATTTCGCCGCGGCTTCGACACGATGATCGATGTCTGGGGCGCCGACCATGGCGGCTACGTCAAGCGCATGCAGGCTGCGGTCAAGGCGTTGACCGGGGGCAAGGCGGCGCTCGACGTCAAGCTCTGCCAGCTGGTCAACCTCTTCGACAAGGGCCAGCCGGTGCGCATGTCGAAGCGCGCCGGCACCTTCGTCACCTTGCGCGAGGTGATCGACGAGGTCGGAAGCGACGCCTTTCGCTTCATCATGCTGACGCGGCGCAACGACCAGGCGCTCGATTTCGACTTCGCCAAGGTCACCGAGCAGTCGAAGGACAACCCGGTCTTTTATGTGCAGTACGCGCATGCCCGCGCCGCGTCGGTGATGCGTCACGCGGCGGAGGAGCTGGCGGGTGAAGGGCTGACGGACGCGGCGCTGGCGGGGGCCAGGCTGGAGCTGTTGTCCGATCCGGCGGAGCTGGCGCTGATCCGCCTGCTCGCAAGCTGGCCGCGCATTGTCGAGAGCGCGGCCGAGGCGCATGAGCCGCACCGCATCGCGTTCTACCTGCAGGAGGTCGCGGCGGGGTTCCACCTGCTGTGGACCAAGGGCCGCGACGAGGCGCAGTTGCGGTTCATCGTTTCGGGGGATCCCGACCTGACCCGGGCGCGGCTCGCGCTGGTGCGCGGGGTGGCGATCGTGGTCGCGTCGGGGCTGGCCGTCTTTGGGGTGACGCCGGCGGAGGAGATGTAGCGATGTCCTATCAGTTCGGGCACGTCGATCGCGACGAGCGGATCGATTATGTCGAGGAGCCGCCGCCGGGCGAAGAACTGCCGCCGCGTCGCGGCCTGCCGGGCGCGGCGCTGGCGGTGGCGGTGATGGCGATCTTCGCCGGCGGGCTGTGGTTCGCCTATCACGAGGGCGCCAAGCACGCCGCGATTACCGCCGCCGAGCCCGGCCAGGTGCCGCTGATCCGCGCCGACAACGACCCGGTCAAGGTCAAGCCCGACAAAGCGGGCGGCATGGACATCCCCGACCGCGACAACCCGATCTATGCGATGCGCCGGGGCGGCCCGCCGGTCGAGAAGCTGCTGCCGCCGCCCGAGGCGCCGGCGCCGCGTCCGGTGGCGCCGCCTCCGCCGGCGCAGGTCGTCGCACCGCCGGCTCCGGCCCCGCTGCTGACGCCGCAACAGGTCGCGGCGCTGGCGAGACCGGCGGCGAAACCGGCCGCGCTGGAGGCGGCGGGCGCCGGCGCCGGGATGCGCATCCAGCTTGCCTCGCTGCGCACCCCGGAGGCGGCGCGCGACGAATGGGCGCGGCTGAAACACGCGAACGACGATCTGCTCGGCCGACTGACCGCGGTCGCGGTGCGCGCCGATCTGGGCGAGCGCGGCATCTACTACCGTGTCGAGGCCGGGCCGGTCGCCGACAAGGCGGCGGCGGTGCGGCTTTGCCGGGCGCTCAAGGAGCGCGATCTGGAGTGCCGCCTTGTCCCGTGAGCCGCGGTTCGGCAGAAGCGATAAAAAACCGCCGCTGGCGATCCTGTTCGGCTGCGCCGGCGAGACGCTGAGCGCGGCGGAACGCACGTTTTTCGCCGAGGCCGACCCGCTCGGCTTTGTCCTGTTCCAGCGCAATTGCCGCGACCCGGCGCAGGTGCGCGCGCTGGTCGCGGAGCTGCGCGGCTGCGTCGGCCGCGACGACGCGCCGGTGCTGATCGACCAGGAGGGCGGCCGGGTCGCGCGGTTGAAGCCGCCGCACTGGCGGCGTTATCCGGCGGCGGCGCGGTTGGCGTCGGTGGACGAGGCCGAGGTGGTGGTGCGGCTTGGCGCGCGGCTGATCGCCGACGACCTCGCCGCGCTCGGGATCACCGTCGATTGCGCGCCGGTGCTCGACCTGCCGGTGCCCGGCGCCGACGGCGTCATCGGCGACCGCGCCTACGGCGCCGACCCGGCGCGGGTCGCCCGGCTGGGGCGGGCGGTCTGCGACGGGCTGCTCGACGGCGGCGTGCTGCCGGTCGTCAAACACATTCCCGGCCACGGCCGCGCCGGGATCGACAGCCACCACGCGCTGCCGGTGGTCAACACCGATGCCGAACTGCTCGTCGCGACCGATTTCGCGCCGTTCCGGGCGCTCGCCGGCATGCCGTGGGCGATGACCGCGCATGTCGTCTATGGCGCGATCGACGGAAGCCTCCCGGCGACGTTGTCGGCGACGGTGATCGACAGCGTGATCCGCGGCGCGATCGGCTTCGACGGCGTGCTGGTGTCCGACGATATCGGCATGGGCGCGCTCGCCGGCAGCATCGGCGAGCGGGTCGCCGGCGCGCTCGCCGCCGGCTGCGATGTGGCGCTGCATTGCAGCGGCCGGCTCGACGAGATGCGCGAGGCGGCCGCTGCGGCCGCGCCGCTGACCGCGGCGAGCGCAACCCGTATCGCCCGCGGCGAGGCGCAGCGCCGGCGCTCGCGGCGCGCGTTCGACCGGGCGGAAGCCGAAGCGAGGTTCGACCGTCTGGCGGGGGCCCTCATGGAAGCTGGCGCCGGATGATCGTCGACAGCCAGCTCGCGCGGATGATCACCACGGCGACGACGTGGATCGTGCCGCTGATCTTCGCGGTGACCTTGCACGAGGCGGCGCATGGGTTTGTCGCGCTGCGGTTCGGCGACGACACGGCGCTCCGGGCCGGGCGGGTCAGCTTCAACCCGCTGCGGCATATCGATCCGTTCGGCACGGTGCTGCTGCCGCTCTTGATGCTGGTGATGAACGCGGGGTTTTTCTTTGGCTACGCGAAGCCGGTGCCGGTCAATTTCGGCCGGTTGAAGCCCTTACGGCTCGGCATGGTGCTGGTCGCGCTGGCCGGGCCGGGCACCAACGTGCTGCTGGCGATCGTGTCGTCGCTGCTGCTTTTCGGGATCGCGCTGGCGCCGCCAGCGGGCCAGGAATGGCTGGCGCGCAACCTGGTCAACTCGCTCAAGTTCAACGCGATTTTGTGCGTCTTCAATCTGCTGCCGCTGCCGCCGCTGGATGGCGGCAGGGTCGCGGTCGGATTGCTGCCGCGCCCGCTGGCGTTGCCGCTGGCGCGGCTCGAACCCTATGGCATGCTAATCCTGATGGGGCTGTTCCTGCTGTCCTACGTTAGCGCGCGCACGGGGCTCGGCCTCAACCCGCTCGGCTGGCTGATCGGCGTGCCGGCCAATCTGCTGATCCGCTTCGTGCTGGCGGTCACCGGTCAGGGCGGGTAGGTGGAGCGGATGAACGATGCGGCGCTGGTCCTCGACCTCGACGGGTATGAAGGCCCGATCGACCTTCTGCTCGCCCTGGCGCGCGAGCAGAAGGTCGACCTCGCGCGCATCTCGATCCTCGAACTGGCCGACCAGTACCTCGCCTTTATCGCCGAGCAGCGCCGGTTGCAGTTGGAGGTGGCCGCCGATTACCTGGTGATGGCGGCGTGGCTCGCCTACCTCAAGTCGCGGCTGCTGCTGCCCGAGCCGCCCGAGGAGGCCGGGCCGAGCGCGGTCGAGCTGGCCGAGGCGCTGGCGCACCGGCTGCGCCTGTTGGCGGCGATGCAGCGCGCCGGCACGGCGCTGATGGCGCGGCCGCTGTTGGGCCGCGACGTCTTCGCCCGCGGCGGCCCGGAAGGGATCGCCACGATCGACCAGCCGGTGTTCGAACTGAGCCTCTACGATTTGCTCCGGGCCTACGGCAACAGCCATCGCCGCCAGCACGGCCAGGTGCTGACCATCCTGCCGTCGGCCTACCAGTCGCTGTCGGACGCGATGGAGCATCTCGCGCGGTTTGTCGGCCGGGTGCCGGAGTGGCGCGAGCTGATGGCGTTCCTCCCCGAGGAATTGCGCGATGGCCCGTTAAACCGCTCGGTGCTCGCGGCGACTTTCGCGGCGACGCTCGAACTGGCGAAGAGCGGTCGCGTCGAATTGCGCCAGGACCGCGCCTTCGGCCCGCTCTATTTGCGCAGCGGCGCCGGCATGAGCGAGCGCGAATGAAGCAGCAGCTGCGGCTGATCGAGGCGCTGCTGTTCGCCGCGCCGGAGCCGCTGTCGGAAGCGGAACTGGCGCTGCGCCTTGGCGAGGAGGCCGATGTCCCGGCGCTGCTGCGGGCGCTCGCCGAAGCCTATGCCGAGCGTGGGGTCAACCTCGTGGGGCTCGCCGGCGGCTGGACCTTCCGCACCGCGCCCGACCTCGCCTCCGCTTTGCGCAGCGAGCGCGAGGTGGCGCGCCGGCTGTCGCGGGCCGCGGTCGAGACGCTGGCGGTCATCGCCTACCATCAGCCGGTGACCCGCGCCGAGATCGAGGCGATCCGCGGCGTCGGCCTGGCGCGCGGCACCCTTGACCGGCTCCTGGAATCCGGCTGGGTGCAGCCCAAGGGCCGGCGCGAAAGCCCGGGCCGGCCGCTCAATTGGGTGACGACGCCGCATTTCCTCGCGCATTTCGGGCTCGAGAGCCTCAAGGAATTGCCGGGTGTCGACGAGCTGCGCGCGGCGGGGCTGCTCGATCTCGGCCCGGCGGTCTTCGGCGACGGCCTGGCGCCGCCGGACGACGAGGAGCCCGGCGCGGAGGCGGAGGAGGAATAGAACTCCGCGAGTCCGCCGCGCGCCGGAACGGCGACCTTTCAAATTTGCCGCTCCAAACCCTTTCTGACATTATCGCGCCCGCTTCGCGGAGCCGGCTCATGTTGCGTCTTCCCCCTTGTCACGTCGCCCGCAGGCGCTAGGTAAAGCGCGATGTTCTTCGATATCGGCTGGCCCGAATTCATGGTGATCGGCGTTGTCGCGCTGCTCGTGATCGGACCAAAGGATTTGCCGGCGGCGCTCAAGGTCGCCGGGTATTGGGTCCGCAAGGCGCGCAGCCTGTCGCGCGAGTTCCACAGCAGCGTCGAGCAGATGATGCGCGAGGTAGAGCTGCACGAGGTGCAGAACGAGCTGCGCAAGGCGACCGATTTCGACCTCGACCGCGAGTTCAACAAGATCATCGACCCGGTCAACGATCCCGCCGCCGGGCCGAAGCCGCGCGAGATTCCGGATTTTGTCGACACGACGCCGGCGCCGGCCGACCCCGAGCCGTTGATGGTGGGGTTCGGACAGGCCGAGGACGAACTCAAATCTCCCCTATCCTTGCCGCTGCCGGCAGCGCAGGCCGAACCCGAACCGGCGCGCGCCGCCGAGCCGACCAAGCCTTAGCCGATGGTTTTTTGCGAGGCGGTTCTTTTGTTTCGTCACCCCCGCGCACGCGGGGGGCCAGGGCCCACCGCACGTCGCTCGCCCTGGATTCCCGCTTTCGCGGGAAAGACGAACTGAGTGGCGATGTCCGACGACAAGACGGAGGACGAGCGGGAGGCCGAGCTCGAAGCAGGAAGAATGCCGCTGCTCGACCATCTGGTCGAGCTGCGCAACCGGCTGATGTGGTCGGCCGCGGCGATCATCGTCGCGTTTCTCGTCTGCTATCAGTTCAAGGTGACGATCTACCGCTTCCTGGCCTATCCGCTGGCGCAGATCTTCGCCGGCGAGCCGGGCCGCAAGATGATCTTCACCGGGCTGACCGAGGCGTTCTTCACCTATATCAAGGTCTCGTTCTGGGCGGCGATCTGCCTCGCCTTTCCGATCGTCGCGATACAGATTTGGAAGTTTGTCGCGCCCGGCCTCTACAAGAACGAGCGGTACGCTTTCCTGCCCTATATCTGCGCGACGCCGATCCTGTTCCTGATGGGCGCTTCGCTCGCCTATTTCGTCGTCATTCCCTACGCGTTCCGCTTCTTCCTGAGCTTCGAGACGCCGGGCGGCGACGGCTCGCTGCCGATCGTCAGCGAGCCCAAGGTCAACGAGTACCTGTCGCTTGTGATGACCTTGCTGCTGGCGTTCGGCGCCGCCTTCCAGCTGCCGGTGCTGCTGACCTTGATGGCGCGCGCCGGCCTCATCACCTCGCAGGCCCTCATCTCGAAATGGCGCTACGCCTGCGTCGCGATGTTCGCGGTCGCCGCGGTGCTGACCCCGCCCGACGTGGTCAGCCAGACCTCGTTGGCGATCCCGCTGATGCTGCTTTACGTGCTGTCGATCTTCTCGTGCCGCTGGGTCGAGCGGCAGCGCGCCAAACGCGAGGCCGCGGAAGAGGCCGAGGCTTCGGGCGGCGACGATCCCGCCGCCGGGGCATGACGCTGGTTCGCCGCGGCAGCGTTTTGCGGGTCGAGACGCGCTCGGCGAGCGCTCCTCACCATGACCAGCGTTAATGGATGGCATAAGGAACGGCCGTCATCCCTGAAAGGCTGGCCTACCCTTTCCAACGGGTTGCCATTTCCGTCGTCTTTCCCGCGAAAGCGGGAATCCAGGGGCGAGTGACGATATCCCTCTCAAAATCCCGGCCGCCGAAGGTAAGCCATTGATCAGACAGTGCGGGTTGCCCTGGGCCCCCGCTTTCGCGGGGGAGACGATCCTTTTGCTTTCGTTACC
>Ga0209483_1000782_pt1 | contig 25951 bp, 21 predicted proteins | sample NGEPerA_FD_184508 | JGI IMG/M metagenome (GOLD analysis project Ga0209483, IMG submission 184508) | Arctic peat soil microbial communities from the Barrow Environmental Observatory site, Barrow, Alaska, USA - NGEE PermafrostL2-A... | ecosystem: Environmental > Terrestrial > Soil > Wetlands >... | reverse complement strand
GAGGGCGCGGATCGCGGACGCCGGCATTGACGTCATCATCACCACCGGCGGTACCGGCTTCACCGGCCGCGACGTGACGCCGGAGGCGGTCGAGCCGTTGTTCGAGAAGCGGATGGACGGTTTCTCGATCGCCTTCCACATGCTGAGCCATGCCAAGATCGGCGCCTCGACGATCCAGAGTCGCGCCACCGCCGGCGTCACCGGGGCCACCTTCATCTTCTGCCTGCCGGGATCGCCGGGCGCCTGCCGCGACGGCTGGGATGGCATTTTGGCAGCTCAACTCGATTACCGCACCCGGCCCTGCAATTTCGTCGAGATCATGCCGCGGCTCGATGAGCATCTGCGCCGGCCGAAAGCGCAGGGCGCGACGGCGTGATTCTCTCCGCCGTCATTCCGGGATGGTCCGAAGGACCAGACCTCAGATGCGCAATTGCGCATCGGGGAATCTCGAGATTCTCCGATGTGCAATTGCACATCGTAGTTCGATGCTTCGCATCGCCCCGGCATGACGGTCACAAATCAAAGCTCCAATTCCCACGTCTCGCCAACCAAACTCTGCCCGAAACTCCGATGCGGCTCGCTCGCCACCAGCACAAATCCCGCATCCTGATAGATCTTTCGCGCAGCAGTGAGGATGCTCTGGGTCCACAGCGTCACCTTGCGATAGCCGCAGGCGCGCGCAAACGCGATGCATTCGCCGACCAGCCGGCGGCCCAACCCCTGGCCGCGGCCGGCGGGGTCGACCAGCAGCAAACGCAGCTTGGCGACGTCGTCGCTGTCTCTCACCAGGAACACCGAGCCGACGGGGGCGCCATCGAGTTCGGCGATCCAGCAGCGTTCGCGCGAAGCGTCGAAGGTGTGAAGGAATTTGGCGACGATCTCGGCGACCAGGGCCTCGAAGCCGGAATCGAAACCGTATTCGCTGGCGTAGAGCGCGCCATGGCTCTGTACCACCCATCCCATGTCGCCGGGATGGTGGCTGCGCAGGATCGCGGCTGGCGTCTTGTCGGTGGCCGCGCCGAGCAGCCGCTGGATATCGGCCATCGCCGCGACCAGGCGTTGGCCGTCGCCCGCAGGCAACCTTGCGAGCATGCCGGCGACCTCGTCATGCGAAGCGCGGTCGAGTTTAGCGAAGGCCTGGCGGCCCTTTGCCGTCAGGCTGAGCCGGTATTGCCGGCGGTCGGTGGCGAGCGGCTTGCGGGTGATCAGGCCGCTGTCGTCGAAACTCTGGATGATGCGGCTGAGATAGCCGGCATCGAGCCCGAGTTCGATCCCGATCTCCTTGGCGGCCAGTTCCTCGCGGTGCGCCAGCTCATAGAGCACCCGCGCCTCGCTGAGCGAGAACGGGCTTTTCAGCAGTTGCTGGTCGAGCACGCCGAGCTTTCGCGTGTAGAAGCGGGTGAAGGCCCTGATGGCTGCGATCCGGCGGTCGGTGTCTGGCTGAAGCATGGCGCACCTCGATACTTGCCATTGTCAAATAATTATTTGACTTTGGCAAGTATTTCGTCAGGCCACGATGATCCGACTGCGCAGCAAAGTGCGCGAGGAACGGCCGAGCTGCCGCAGCAGCCGGGCCTCGGAACGCCGCGCATCCGGCGCGTAGCCGCCCAGCCGCACGTAATGATCGCGTCCGATCACCAGTCCCTGATCTGCCGAGGGACCGGTAATCATCCTCGCCACGAATTTCAGGCTGTCGCGAATGGCGGTGTTGGAATAGGGCGAGCGGGCGTAGCGGAAAATGCCGGCGCGGGGTGGACCGCTGCTCGAGACGCGTTCGATGAATTGCGCGGTTTCCTCGATCCAGCCGGAGTCCAGCACGGCACCGGCATGCAGGAACATCAGCCAGGGAGAGCGGGCCTGCCCGGCGCCCGCTGCCAGCGCCGCGGCACGCGATCCCTGGAAACGAAGAAAACGGCAGCCGGCGACATCGGCGACCCGTTCCATCACCCCGGTGTCGGCGCGATCGACCAGCAGCACCTCCCGCACCACGCCGGCGGCGGCGCCCGGCACCAGCGCCGCAAGGGTGGCGACAACAGGTTGTTCGACGCCTTCGGTCGGGATGATGACGCTCAGCATGGGAGGCTTCGTTGATGCGGGGGCGGTGAAAAGCTCAGCACTGTTAGCATCTTGTCACAATCAAAGCAGCCTGTCGGTTGCAGCTTTTTGCGGCACGCCACAAGGCCCGGTTCGAAATTTCAATTGTGAATTCCGCTTGCATGTTCTTGATTTGTTCTCAAAGCGTGTTATATTCCCGCCATGAGCCGAGCATCCTCTCATGCCCTCAAGCACCCGCCGGTCACGGCGCCCTCCGAACCGGCGGGTGCGCTTTCTCCTTTTCCCGAACTGGCGGTGGCGATCGAGCGCGAACGGCGGCGCGGCCGCGGCGCGCAATCCAACACCAGCGGCCGCTTTGAGGCCGAGGCGCGCGTCGCCTTCGACGACGGCTGGCAGAGCCTCGACGAATTGCCGCCGTTCAAGACCACGGTCGCGCTCGATACCGCGCGAAAGGTCATCACCCGCAACGATTCTCCCGATATTGGCTTCGACCGTTCGATCAATCCCTATCGCGGCTGCGAGCATGGCTGCGTCTACTGTTTTGCGCGGCCAACGCATGCCTATCTCGGACTGTCGCCGGGCCTCGACTTCGAATCCAAACTGTTCGCCAAGCCCGATGCGCCGCAACTCCTGGAAAAGGAACTGGCGGCGCAGGATTACGAACCGCGCATGATCGCGATCGGCACCAACACCGATCCCTATCAGCCGATCGAGCGCGAGCGGAAGATCATGCGCGGCATCCTCGAAGTGCTGGATCGCACCGGCCATCCCGTCGGGATCGTGACCAAATCGGCGCTGGTGACCCGCGACATCGATGTTCTTTCGCGGATGGCGAAGCGCAATCTCGCCAAGGTGGCGATTTCGGTGACGACCCTCGATGCCAAGCTGGCCCGCACCATGGAGCCCCGCGCCTCGACGCCGAGCAAGCGTCTGGAAGCGCTGCGGCAGCTTTCCGAGGCGGGCATTCCGACCACCGTCATGGTTGCCCCCGTCATCCCGGCGTTGAATGATGCCGAGATCGAACGCATTCTCGACGCAGCCTCCCATGCCGGCGTCAAGGAGGCGAGTTACGTGCTGCTACGGCTGCCGCTGGAAGTGCGCGACCTCTTCCGCGAGTGGCTGATGGCGAACTATCCCGACCGCTATCGCCACATCTTCACACTGATCCGCGACATGCGTGGCGGGCGCGACTACGATTCGCAGTGGGGAACGCGGATGAAGGGCACCGGACCGATGGCCTGGATGATCGGGCGACGTTTTGAGATCGCCTGCGAGAAGCTCGGGCTCAACAAGCGGCGATCGAAACTGACCACCGATCATTTCGCAAGGCCGAAGCGCAGCGGGCAGCAATTGAGTTTGTTCTAGGAGCCGCTTGAATAACGGGAATTGCGCCGGGTTCCCGGTTGCGCTGCGGAGTGTGCTTGCGCACGATCCCGGCCATGATTCGGGACAAATCGGTCAAGGAACGAGCCAGGCTTGCGAGGGGCGTGATCGCGGTTGCGCCGCCGAGCTTTCGCCGCGAGCGCGCGCTGATCAAGCGCGGCGTCTGGCCGGTGGCGGGTTGCGACGAGGCCGGGCGCGGTCCGCTGGCCGGCCCCGTGGTGGCCGCGGCCGTGGTGCTCGATCCCAAACGAATCCCCAAGGGCATCGACGATTCCAAGCGCCTGACCGCGGAGCGGCGCGAGGAACTGTTCGAGCAGATTTGCGCGACCGCCTCCTATGCGGTGGCCTTCGGCTCGCCGGCGCGGATCGATCGCGACAATATCCTGCGCGCCTCGCTGTGGGCGCTGAAGCGCGCGGTGCAGGCGCTGCCGGAAATGCCCAAACACGTATTCGTCGATGGCCGCGACCGGCTCGATACCGCTTGCGACTGCGAGGCCGTGATCGGCGGCGACGGGCTGATCGTCTCGGTTGCGGCGGCCTCGATCATCGCCAAGGTAACGCGCGACCGCCTGATGTGCGCGCTGGCGCAGGATTGTCCCGGCTATGGCTTCGAGTCCCACAAGGGCTATGGCGTGCCGGAGCATCTGGAGGCGCTCGACCGGTTGGGGCCATCAGCGCATCACCGCCGGCTGTTCGCACCGGTGGTGGCGGCACGGCAAAAGCAACTCGCGATGATGTTCGAATCCGGCGCCCGTGCGCTGGAAACGGCGATCGAAGTCGCGATCTCGCCCGGAATCTGAAAGAGTTGCCTCGGCGGCTCACGCGCTCTATCAAACGTGCGAGATCGGCTGGCGCCGGCGATAGCGCCGGCGGCGCCATTCGGACGTTTCATGCGTTTCACTTCCCTGGTCATCGAACTGATCCGCGCCCGGCCGCGGCTGGTGGTCCTGCTCGTGGTGCTGCTGCAGGCGGCACTTTGGCTGGCGGTAGCGTTGTTGCTGTACCGAAGCCCTCCCGGCGACATCGCGACCGTGCTGGCCTATGGCCGGGAATATCAGGTCGGAACCGATCTCGGTCCGCCCCTGGCGTTCTGGCTTGCCGATATCGCGTTCCGCTCCGCCGGCAATCACGTCTTCGGCGTCTACCTGCTGGCGCAGCTTTGCTCGGTGATGATGTTCTGGACGCTCTATCTGCTGGCGCGCTCCATTGTCGGGGGACAACAGGCAGTGCTCGCGGTGCTGCTGAGCATGACGGTCACGGCCTTCAGTTCGCCCGGACTGGAGTTCGGCCCGCTGGTACTGGCGCGTCCGCTCTGGGCGCTGTTGCTGCTGCACTCCTGGCAATTGATCGGGCAGAACCGGCGCAACGCCTGGTTCGCGTGGTCGATCGAGGCCGGGCTATTGCTGCTGACGACCTCGGCCGCCTCGGGGCTGCTGTTGCTCCTGCTCGGATTTGCGCTCGCCACCGCGCGTGGCCGGCGCATGCTGATGTCGTTCGATCCACTGTTTGCGCTGCTCGTCGTCATCGTGCTGGCGCTGCCCTATCTGATCTGGCTGATCCGGGCCGATACGCTGGCGCTGCCGCATTTGCCGGCGCTCGCGGATCTCAACGCAAGGGCGGTGCATTGGGCCGTGCTGCTCGGTGCGATGGTATTGGCGGCATCGGGAATCCTGGTACTGGCTGGCCTCAACTCCGGCTGGTTCACCCGCAACCCGGAAGAGGCGCCGATCATCTTCCGGCCGCCGGTCGAACCCCTGGCGCGCCGCTTCGTCTATTTCTTCGCCATCGGCCCGGTACTGCTCGGCAGCGTGATTTCCGGCCTGTTCCGTCTGGATCACGTCGTCGGCGGATCGGGCGTCGCGCTCTTGATGTCGGGCCTTGCCGTGATCGTCGCCACCGGCGATCCCGTTCATCTGCGGCGTCAGCGCCTGCTGCGCTCGATCTGGGCGGCTGCCGTGGTCGCGCCTGCGCTTGCGGTCATCGGGGCCACGGTCTTCCTGCCCTGGACCGGCAACGGCGAAGTGTCGACCTCGCTACCGGCCCTGGCGATCGCGCGGTTCTTCGGCGACAGTTTTGAGCGGCGCACCAACCAGCCGCTGCGGGCGGTAACCGGCGATCCCCAACTCGCGGCCCTGATCGCGCTCGACACCGGCCGCCCGCATCTCCTGCTTGAGGCGGCACCGGAGCGGACGCCCTGGCTCAGCGTCGCAAAATTCAACCAGACCGGCGGCGTCGTGGTGTGGCGCGCAGCCGACACCGTCGGCACGCCGCCGCCCGAGATCGCGCAGCGCTTTCCCGGCCTCGTGCCGGAAGTGCCGCGGGCATTCGAATGGTTCGTCACCGGCCGGCAGCCGCTATTGCGGGTCGGCTGGGCCATCGTGCGGCCGAAGGCGCAATAGGCCTGTATCGTCAAGACTGAAGCGTGCTCCTCAGACTGAGGAAACCGCCGCCAGCGCCTTGGCGATCGCGCGCAAATCCTGCCATGACAGGCGCTTGTAGGATGGCGAGCGCAGCAGATAGGCCGGATGGAAAGTGGCGAGCGCGCGAATCGTGCGCGTGCCTGTGTCATAATCGACCCAGCGGCCGCGGGTTTTCATGATGCCGTCGCGGGTCCCGAGCAGGGTTTGCGTGGAGGGATTGCCGAGCGTCACCAGCACGTCCGGATTGACCAGTTCGATCTGGCGCTGGATGAAAGGCAGGCAGATCTGCGTCTCCTGCGGCGTCGGCGTGCGATTGCCGGGCGGTCGCCACGGAATCACATTGGCGATATAGGCCTTGCTGCGGTCGAGCCCGATCGCGGCAATCATCCGGTCCAGCAGTTTGCCGGAACGGCCGACGAACGGCAGGCCTTCGATGTCCTCCTCGCGGCCGGGCGCCTCGCCGACGAACATCACGCGCGCCTGCGGGTTGCCGTCGGCAAACACCAGCCGGGTGGCGGTCGATTTCAGGGCGCAGCCGTCGAAATTCTCGAGTAGCGCTCGCAGCGCCTCGAGCGTCGGCGCGGTGCGCGCGGCCTCACGCGCCGACACGATCGCAACATCCGGCGCAGGCGCGGCGTCGGCGCGTGGCGGCGGAATCGGGGCGGCCATCCTGACCGGCCTGGGCGGCGCGGTTTCGCTTGCCGCTGCAACGACCTCGGGATCGGCCAGCCGGTTAAGCGGCGTCTCCGCCAGTGCGCAGTCGACGCCGGCTTCCAGATAGAAGGCCAGCAACTGCGAAACGGTGGGCGCGCGCTCGGGCATCGTGTCGGGGGGCATGACGCCATTGTAGAGCGAATTGCCCCGCAACGAAACGACCGGCCGGGCATTTCCATGTTGTTCTTGGCGTAAAAATCGGAAACAAACGGCTTTTGGAAGCATTCTCTACCGGGCGGAGACCACATCATGAGCACCGAAGAATTGCCGCCGCGCGAATCCATGGAATTCGACGTGGTGATCGTGGGCGCCGGGCCGTCCGGCCTTGCCGCGGCGATCCGGCTGAAGCAGCTCAACGCCGATCTCACCATCGTCGTGGTCGAGAAGGGGTCCGAAGTCGGCGCCCACATTTTGTCGGGCGCCGTGATCGATCCGGTCGCGCTCGACAAGCTCGTGCCTGATTGGCGCGAGGATGCCGATTGCCCGCTGAAGACAGAGGTCAAGACCGACAAATTCTACTGGATGACGCAAGGCAGCGCGGTCCTGCTGCCGACGTTCCCGATGCCGCCGCTGATGAGCAATCATCATTGCTATATCGGTTCGCTCGGCAACGTCTGCCGCTGGCTGGCGCGCAAGGCGGAGGCGCTCGGGGTCGAGATCTATCCGGGATTTGCGGCGGTCGAAGTGCTCTACGACGACAAGGGCGCGGTGCGCGGGATCGCGACCGGTGACATGGGGGTCGCCAAGGACGGCTCGCACAAATCTTCCTATACGCGCGGCATGGAGTTGCTCGGGAAATATACATTGTTCGCGGAAGGAGCGCGCGGCAGCCTCAGCAAACAGCTGATCGCCAAATTCTCCCTCGACGCCAATTCAGAGCCGCCGAAATTCGGCATCGGGCTGAAGGAAGTCTGGCAGATCGATCCGGCCAAGCACCAGAAGGGCCTGATCCAGCATTCCTTCGGCTGGCCGCTGAACAATTCGACCGGTGGCGGCTCGTTCCTTTATCACTATGACGATAATCTGGTCGCGGTCGGCTTCGTCGTGCATCTCAATTACGACGATCCTTATCTGTCGCCGTTCGACGAATTCCAGCGCTTCAAGACGCATCCCGCGATCCGCGACCTGTTCGAAGGCGGCAAGCGGCTCGCCTATGGCGCGCGCGCCATCACCGAGGGCGGCTATCAGTCGGTGCCGCGGCTGACCTTTGCCGGCGGCGCGCTGATCGGATGCGCGGCCGGTTTCGTCAACCTGCCGCGCATCAAGGGCGTGCACAATGCGATCGGTAGCGGCCTGCTGGCGGCCGAACACGTCCACGCCGCGCTCGGCGCGGGCCGCGCCAATGACGAACTGGTCGAATATGAAAACGCATGGCGATCGTCGCCGGTCGGCAAGGATCTTTACCCGGTTCGAAACGTCAAGCCGCTGTGGTCGAGGTTCGGTACCATCTTCGGCACGCTGCTGCTCGGTTTCGATATGTGGTGCAACACCTTCGGCTTCTCATTGTTCGGAACGCTGTCGCACGCCAAGCCCGACCGCAAGACGCTCGATCCGGCGAAATCGCATGCGCCGATCGCTGTGCCAAAGCCGGACGGCAAGCTCACCTTCGACCGGCTGTCGTCGGTATTCCTGTCCAATACCAATCACGAAGAGGATCAGCCGGTTCATCTGAAGGTCGCCGACATGAACCTGCAGAAGACCTCCGAGCATGACGTCTATGCCGGCCCCTCCAATCGCTATTGCCCGGCGGGCGTCTACGAATGGGTCGATGAGGCGTCGGGTCCCCGCTTCGTGATCAACGCGCAGAATTGCGTCCACTGCAAAACCTGCGACGTGAAGGATCCCAACGGCAACATCACCTGGGTTCCTCCGGAGGGCGGCGGCGGCCCTAATTACGAGGCGATGTGACCACGATTGCGTGAGGCGCTGCGGCCGGACCGGGAAGCCGGCCACGATACGGCCACAGTGCCAGCGTTTTCAGGCGTCCGGTGACTGCCCCCAGGCATTCCCCTCAGTCGATTCGCGTGCCCATATCCTTGCGGTTGACGACCAAACGCGGCATTGTCAGCGGGCTTGATGCCGCCGGTTGGGTTCGCATTCGAGACGATCCGAAAAATCCTGCCGTAACTCTGGAGCCAAGGCGAACCGTGATGTTTTCCACTCGTTTCAATCGCTGGACGATTGCCGCTCTCGCTGTCACCGCGTTCGCGCTGCCCGGCTCGCTGTCGGCGCAGACGCCGGATCACCCCTCCGACAATTCGGCGCAATTTCCGACCAGCCACGACCTGAAATCGCTGACGATGTCCGGCAGCTATCTCGCCGCCCGCCATGCGAGCGTCGAGCGGGACGCCGCATCCGCCGCGGCCTTCTATCGTTCGGCGCTGCGCAGCGATCCAAAGAACAACGTGCTGCTCGACAGCGCGTTCATTGAATCGCTTGCGGAGGGCGATATCGACGAAGGCGTCAAGCTCGCCGAGCGCATCCTGACCACCGACAAGACCAACCGCGTCGCCCGCCTCGTGCTCGGCGTGCGCGATCTGAAGGCGAAGAAATACGCAGCCGCGCAAGCCAACATCAATCAGTCGATCCGCGGGCCGATCACGGACCTGGTCGCCACGCTGCTGTCGGGCTGGGCCAGTTACGGGGCTGGCGACGTCAAGACGGCGGTCGCCAATATCGACAAGCTGACGGGCCCCGAATGGTATCCGCTGTTCAAGGATCTGCACACCGGCATGATCCTCGAACTCGCGGGCAAGGAAAAGGACGCCGGCGTGCGTCTGGAGCGGGCTTACAAGCTCGACGATTCCATGTTGCGGGTGGCCGATGACTATGCGCGCTGGCTGAGCCGCAACAAGGATGGCGCCGCGGCCACCGCGATCTACGAGGCGTTCGACAAGAAGTTTCCGCGGCATCCGCTGGTGCAGGAAGACCTGCGCGAGACCAAGGCGGGCAAGAAAATGCCGTCGCTGGTCGATTCGCCGCAGACCGGCGCCGCCGAGGCGCTCTACGGCATCGGCGCGTCGCTGACGCGGCAGGGCGGCGAGCAGCTGGCGCTGGTCTATCTGCAGCTTGCGTTGTACCTCGCTCCCAATCATCCGCTGGCGCTGTTGTCGCTGGCCGACCTCTATGAGCAGGTCAAGAAGCCGGCGATGGCAATCAAGGTCTATGAGCGGATGCCGGCGAATTCGGCGCTGAAGCGCAACGCGCAGATCCAGCTCGCGATCGATCTCGACGCCGCTGATCGCAGCGACGAGGCGATCAAGATCCTCAAAGCTGTTGCTTCGGAAGATTCCAAGGATATCGAAGCCATCATGGCGCTCGGCAATGTCGAGCGCGGACGCAAGAAATTCGCTGATTGTGCCACAACCTACACCCGCGGTATCGACGCGTTGCCGGAGGGAAGCCAGAAAACCAACTGGGTCTACTTCTACTACCGCGGCATCTGCGAGGAACGCTCCAAGCAGTGGGACAAGGCCGAAGCCGATATGCGCAAGGCGCTCGATCTGCAGCCCGAGCAGCCCCATGTGCTCAATTATCTCGGCTATTCCTGGATCGACCAGGGCATCAATCTCGACGAAGGCATGAAGATGATCAAGCGCGCCGTCGAGCAGCGCCCCGACGACGGCTACATCGTGGACTCGCTGGGCTGGGCTTATTTCCGCATCGGCAATTATGACGACGCGGTCAAGAACCTCGAACGCGCGATCGACCTCAAGCCCGAGGATCCGACCATCAACGACCATCTCGGCGACGCCTATTGGCGCGTCGGGCGCACGCTGGAAGCCAAATTCCAGTGGGCGCATGCGCGTGACCTCAAGCCCGAGCCGGATGATCTGCCGAAAATCGAGGCCAAGATCGCGAACGGTCTGCCGGACGACACTTCTTCGGCCGCTTCCGCCGAAAAGAAGAAGGAAGACGGCAAGGGTGGTTGAGGGCGATTGATCGAGGGGGCTGATCGCCGATGCCGGCGCTGATCGAGGACGGGCGCGCCAAGGTCAACCTGACCCTTCGGGTGGTTGGCCGCAGGGTCGACGGCTATCATGAGCTCGAAAGCGTGGTCGCGTTTGCTGACTGTGCCGACCATCTCAGTCTCACGCCGGGATCCGAGTTGCGTCTTGAGACCACCGGCCCGCTGGCGCAGGCCTGCGGCGCGATCGCCGACAATCTCGTCATCAAAACGGCGCGGCTGCTCGCCGGCCGCGTGCCTGATCTCAAGCTCGGCGATTTCATCCTCGACAAGGTACTCCCGGTCGCGGCCGGCATCGGCGGCGGCTCGGCGGATGCCGCCGCCGCGCTGCGGCTATTGGCGCGGGCGAACGGTCTTGCCGCCGACGACGCGCGCCTGATCGAGGTCGCGCGATTGACCGGCGCCGACGTGCCGGTTTGCCTGGCCTCGCAGGCTTGCGTCATGACCGGTGTCGGCGAGGCGCTACTGCCGCTGATTTTGCCGAAAATGCCGTGCGTGATGGTCAATCCGTGCGTTGCGGTGGCGACCAGGGATGTTTTCAACGCGCTCGGCCTGCGCCATGGCGAACTCCTGGTCGGCGCTACCGATGTGCTTCAAGCCGCCGCCTGGCCGGAGCCGGGAGCTTCGCTCGAAGAGTGGATTGAGGCGCTCGCCGCCGCGTCCAACGATCTCGAAGCGCCCGCCATGCGTATCCAGCCCGTCATCGGCGAGGTGCTGTCGGCGCTCAACGCCAGCAACGGCGCGTGGCTGGCGCGGATGTCGGGCTCGGGTGCGACCTGCTTTGCGATCTACGAGAACACCGCCGAGGCGCAACGCGCCGCGCAACAGATCCAGCTCGATCACCCCGGCTGGTGGGCGCATGCGGGGGTGTTGAGCTGACCGAGCCACGTCTTTGCGAGGAGTAAAGCGACGAAGCAATCCATCTTTCTGCGGCGGAAATGGATCGGTTCGCTCGCAATGACGGCTCGGCGCGCTTTGCGCTGGCAGCTATCAACTGCCGTCATCCCGAGGTGCGCGCGTTAGCGCGCCTCGAAGGATGGGCCACGGGTGTCATCCTTCGAGGCTCGCCGAAGAGGCTCGCACCTGAGGATGACGTACGCGACACCTCAATGCGACCTTGCCAGACAGAACGCCACCACCTGTTCCAGCGCGGTCTTCATTGGCGAAGCCGGAAACAGCGCCAGCGCATCGACCGCCATGGCGCCGTAATGCTGGGCGCGGTTGATGGTGTCCTCCAGCGCGCGGTGCTTGGTCATCAGCCCGATCGCATGATCGAGGTCGCCGCCGGCAATCTCGCCGCGCTCCAGCGTGTTGATCCAGAAGTTGCGTTCTGAGTCGTTGCCGCGGCGGAATGCCAGCACCACGGGAAGGGTGATCTTGCCCTCGCGGAAATCGTCGCCGATGTTCTTGCCCAGTTTCGCAGCCTTGCCGCCATAGTCGAGCACGTCGTCGACCAGCTGGAACGCGATGCCGAGATTCATGCCGACCGAGCGGCACGCGGTCTGCTCGGCCTTCGGCCGGTTGGCGATCACGGGACCGACCTCGCAGGCGGCCGCGAATAATTCGGCAGTCTTGCCACGGATCACGGCGAGATATTCGTCCTCCGTGGTGGCCGTGTTCTTCGCCGCGGCGAGCTGCATCACCTCGCCTTCGGCGATGGTAGCCGCCGCCGATGACAGGATGTCGAGCGCGCGCAGCGAGCCGACCTCGACCATCATGCGAAACGCCTGCCCGAGCAGGAAGTCGCCGACCAGGACGCTCGCCTCGTTGCCCCACAGCATGCGCGCGGACAGTTTGCCGCGCCTGAGTTCGCTTTCATCGACCACGTCGTCATGCAGCAGCGTCGCGGTATGCATGAACTCGACGGAGGCGGCGAGCTTGATATGGCCGTCCCCGGAATAGCCGGAGAGTTGCGCCATCGCCAGCGTCAGCATCGGGCGCAGGCGCTTGCCGCCGGAGGAGATCAAATGGTTGGCGACCTCGGGGATCATGGTGACTTCGGAGCCGGTCCGCGACAGGATGGTGGCGTTGACCCGCTCCATATCGGCGGCGACCAGGGCGACCAGCTCGTTGATCGAGGCGCTGGGGTGGCTCTCGAAGGGTACAATAACCGCCACGCTGGTCTCCGCTGTTGCCCAATTCGCTCTAAGCTCGTCTATAACAATAGAAAGCGCGAGGGGGGGCGGCAAGGGCACGATCCCCTTGACACGCTGGCGCTGCCGATGGTTCGGCTCGACACAGGAGAACGCAAGTTGCGGGAATTGGTTCGGACCAATGATATCGTGCTGGTTTCGGCGGTCGGCGCGCTGCTCGACGGCGCCCAAATCCATCATCTCGTGCTCGACCAGAATATGAGCATTATCGAGGGCTCGCTCGGCGTCCTGCCGCGCCGGATCCTGGTCCATGAGGAAGATAACCGCGAGGCGCGCCAGCTTTTGGCCGACGCCGGTCTTGGCCACGAACTGCGCGCCGATGACTGAGGCGGCCCAATTCACGGAGGATGCGTTTCTCAGCGGCCAATTGCGCCTGCGGCAGCCGAAATCGGGCCACCGCGCCGGTCATGACGCCATACTGCTCGCCGCGGCGACCCCGGCGCGACCTGGCGATCGCGTGGTCGATTTGGGCGCGGGCGCCGGCGCCGCGGGCCTCGCGCTCGCCAGGCGCGTTCCCGGCATCGCGCTGGTTATGGTCGAAATCGATCCGGCGCTCGCCGCACTCGCTCGCGATAACGCCGCCGTCAATGCGATTGCAGCCGATATCGTCGTGGTCGACGTCACGTCGGACGCTTCGGCCTTTTCAGCGGCGGGTCTTGCCGCAGACAGCATCGACGTGGTGCTGATGAACCCGCCGTTCAATGATCCCTTGCGGCACCGCGCCTCGCCGGACAAGGCCCGTGAAGTCGCGCATGTCGCAACCTCGGAAACGCTCGATCGCTGGGTCCATGCGGCGCGGCGAATGCTGAAATCCGGCGGCGTCCTCAGCCTGATCTGGCGCGCCGACGGCCTGGCTGAGGTGTTGGCCGCGCTCGACCGCGGCTTCGGCAGCCTGAAAATGCTCCCGGTCCATGGCGAGACGGCAACGCCGGCCATTCGCCTGCTGATGACGGCTATCAAGGGCGGAAAGGCGCCGCTTCAAATCCACGCCGGACTGATGCTCAATGATGAGTCAGCACTGCCCGATAAACAGGTGCAGGAAGTTCTGGCCGGGAAGGGGGTATTACCTTTGGCAACCCGCTGAGGACGAGCGGGTTGTCTATTGCGGAAGGGTCTTTGAATCCTGTTTTGGTGCCGAAGTGAGATGAATCGCGGTCAAAAGTGCACCGATCAGCGCCATCAGCAGATAGATTTTCATGTCATTCTCCGCTGCGTCATTGCAGCCAACTACCAAGGCAATGCAAAAGGCGTTCCATCGATTGAATGACAGTCGCGTGATAACAAACGGTTAACTTCGAGGGTATGGCATGAGTGAACAAAACGGCGATCGCAAGGCACGACCGGCGCTGGTCGGGCGGCTGACGGAATGGCTGCCGGCGCGGCTGCGGCCGGGAACCGCCGTCGTGCCCGTGGTGCGGCTGTCCGGTGTGATCGGCGCGGTGACGCCGCTGCGGCCGGGCATGTCGCTGGCCGGCGTCGCCCGCACGCTGGAGCGGGCGTTCGCTACCAAGAATGCCAAGGCGGTGGCGCTGGTGATCAATTCGCCCGGCGGCTCGCCGGTGCAGTCGCGCCAGATCTATCTGCGCATCCGGCAACTGGCGGCGGAAAAGAAACTGCCGGTCCTGGTGTTCGTCGAGGATGTCGCCGCATCCGGCGGCTACATGATCGCGTGCGCGGGCGATGAGATTTTTTGCGATCCCTCCTCGATCCTGGGTTCGATCGGCGTCGTCGGCGGCACTTTCGGCTTCCAGGAGTTGATAAAAAAAATCGGCGTTGAGCGGCGGCTTTATACCGCGGGCGAGCACAAGGCGATGCTGGATCCGTTCCTCCCCGAAAACCCCGACGATGTCGCGCGCGTCAAGGCGCTTCAGCGCGAGATCCATGCGATCTTCATCGCGCTGGTGAAGCAGAGTCGCGGTACCAGGTTGAAGGGTGAGGACAGCGTGCTGTTCACCGGCGAATACTGGGCTGGCGAAACCTCGGTGTCGCTGGGGCTCGCGGATGCCATCGGCGACCTGCGCTCGACGCTGCGCGCCCGCTTTGGCGACAAGGTGCTGATGCCGGCGATCGCGCCTTCGACCGGATTGCTGGCCAGTCTGATGGGACGCAAATCGGCGGCCACGGGCACGCTTGCTTCGATCGAAGGTATCGCGGGCCTGTCCGACGAGCTGATTTCGGCGCTGGAGAGCCGAGCAATTTGGGCCAAATTCGGGTTCTGACGTTTTCGTGTCCGCGCCATTTGGTCCCGCCCAAGGCGATTGCGGCGGACGCCGGCTTGCGCGACAATATCGGGCAGGGGGCGTGACGCATGAACGACAGGGATAGACCGATGCCACCGCTGATCGCATTCGCCGGATTCCTCGGTGGGCTGGCCGTGGTTCGCTGGGCCTACCGCGCAGCCATGCAGGTCAACAGGGAACTGGAAGAGGCTCGCCTCGCCCGGGTCGCCGAGGCCGCGCGCTCCGGCGATATTCCGACGCTGCGGCGCGATCCCGCCACCGGCGCATATCGTCCGGGCTGATCAGCTTTTGCGGCTGGCGGCAAAAACACTTGCGCCGGCCTAAGGGTGGGGCACCACCCCTCAAAGACCGGCGACCAAGCTTGGAGTTGGTTTGTCTTATCGGACCAATCGCCTCTCGTGGCTCACAATCCAATCGAGCATAGTCACGAAATCCGGAGTGCCGATTCCGGACGCTTTCGCGGCCGATCCCGCTCTCCATCGCCTTGATTCCCGGTTCCTGCGCCGATACGGTCCCGCGCGCTTGCCACCCCTTTAGCCGAAGCACGATTCGACGATGGATTCTCTGCCCCCGCATATGCGCCCGGAGCGCTCGTTCCAGGGTTTTATTCTCGCCCTGCAGCGGTTCTGGGCCGATCAGGGCTGTGTGATCCTGCAGCCCTATGACATGGAAATGGGCGCGGGCACCTTCCACCCTGCGACCACGTTGCACGCGCTCGGGCCGAAACCGTGGAAGGCCGCCTATGTGCAGCCATCGCGCCGGCCGAAGGATGGCCGCTACGGGGAAAACCCCAACCGGCTGCAGCACTATTACCAGTTCCAGGTCATCATCAAGCCATCGCCGCCGGACCTGCAGGAGCTTTATCTGAAATCGCTCGCCGCCATCGGCATCGATTCGGGCCTGCATGACATCCGCTTTGTCGAGGACGACTGGGAGAGCCCGACGCTCGGCGCCTCGGGCCTGGGGTGGGAATGCTGGTGCGACGGCATGGAAGTATCGCAATTCACCTACTTCCAGCAGGTCGCGGGCGTCGAATGCGCGCCGGTCGCGGGTGAGCTTACCTACGGGCTCGAGCGGCTCTCGATGTATGTACAGGGCGTCGACCGCGTCTACGATCTCAATTTCAACGGCCGCGACGGCGCCGACAAGGTTTCTTACGGCGATGTATTCCTGCAGGCCGAGCAGGAATATTCGCGGCACAATTTCGAATATGCCGACACCGCCATGCTGTTCGAGCAATTCAAGATGGCCGAGGACGCTTGCAAAAAGTATCTCGCGGCCGGCTGGAAGGAAGGCAGCAACCGCAGAGAACATCAGATGGCGCTGCCGGCCTACGACCAGTGCATCAAGGCGAGCCACGTCTTCAACCTGCTGGATGCCCGCGGCGTGATCTCGGTGACCGAGCGCCAAAGCTACATCATGCGCGTGCGCGAACTGGCCAAGGCTTGCGGCGAAGCCTGGGTGCACACCGAAGCCGGCGGGGCGGGTTGAGAGACTCGATCCGGATTTGCTAAATCAGCTAGACTTAGAAAGTTCGATGTTGAATTTGAATCTCTTACAGCGCGCCAATTTTCTCCCCTCCCCCCGCGAGCGAAGCGAGTGGTGGGGAGGGGTCGGGGGTGGGGGGTGCATGCCACAAACACCGCCGCGTCGATTAGACCCCCGCGTGCCACGCGCGCGCACCCTTCGTCGCGACTCGACCGCAGCTGAAAAGAAGCTCTGGCAGCAGCTGCGCCAACCGCCGTTCAAGCAGCATCACTTTCGCCGTCAGGCGACGATCGGTCCGTACTTCGCTGATTTCGCCAGTCATCAGCTTAGACTCGTCATTGAACTCGATGGCGGGCAACATTCCGACAGTCCGTCCGATGAAGCGCGTACGCGATATCTTGAAGCGAGCCGATATCGGGTCGTTAGGTTCTGGAATAATGAGGTTTTCGAAAACATGTCTGGCGTTTTGTCGCTCATCGATGCAGCGGTGAATGCTGAGACACCCCCCACCCCCGACCCCTCCCCGCCGCGCGCTGCGCGCGCGGGGGGAGGGGAGTAGAGCTGATGCCCGATCTTCTGTTCGAACTTTTCTCGGAAGAGATTCCCGCGCGGATGCAGGCGAAGGCGGCCGACGATCTGCGCCGCATGGTCACCGACAAGCTCGTCGCCGAGGGCCTGGTCTATGAAGGCGCGAAGGCGTTCGCGACGCCGCGGCGGTTGACGTTGACGGTGCACGGCATTCCCGCGCGGCAATCCGACCTCAAGGAAGAACGTCGAGGCCCGCGCGTCGGCGGGCCAGAAGCCGCGATCGCGGGCTTCCTCAAGGCCACCGGGCTTGCTTCGATCGACGAAGCAAAAATTCAGCGCGATCCGAAGAAGGGCGATTTCTACATCGCGCTGATGGAAAAGCCCGGCCGCGCCACGCTCGACGTGCTCGCCGACATGCTGCCGGTGATCGTCAGGACTTTCCCGTGGCCGAAGTCGATGCGCTGGGGCGAGCGCTCGGCGCGCTCGGGCGCGCTGCAATGGGTGCGGCCGCTGCATTCGATCGTCGCGACCTTCGGGTTGGAAACCGAGGAACCGGAGGTGGTGAATTTCGCCGTCGACGGCATCAAGGCCGGCCAGACGACGTTTGGCCACCGCTTCATGGCGCCGGCCGCGATCAATGTGCGCCGCTTCGAGGATTACGAGGCAAAGCTGCTCGACGCGAAGGTCGTGCTCGATCCGGAACGCCGCAAGGACACGATTCTCAGCGACGCCAGGACGCTGGCGCAGGCGCAGAATTTCGAACTGGTCGAGGACCAGGGGCTACTCGACGAGGTCGCGGGGCTCGTCGAATGGCCGGTCGTGATGATGGGTTCGTTCGAGGAACGATTCCTGTCGATTCCGGATGAGGTGATCCGCGCCACCATTCGCACCAACATGAAGTGCTTCGTGGTCGGCGATCCCAAGACGAAGAAGCTGATCAACAAATTCGTGCTCACCGCCAACATCGAGGCCTCCGACGGCGGCAAGACCATCGTCGCCGGCAACGAACGCGTGATCCGCGCGCGGCTGTCTGATGCAAAATTCTTCTACGACGCCGATCTGAAGACGAAGCTCGAAGACCGCCTGCCGAAGTTCGACAGCATCGTGTTTCACGAGAAGCTGGGCACGCAGGGCGAGCGCATCAAGCGGATCGAACAATCGGCGGCCGAGATGGCGCAGTTGACCGGCGCCGATGTTGAAAAGGCGAAGCGTGCGGCGCATCTGGCCAAGGCTGATTTGCTGACAGAAGTCGTTGGCGAGTTTCCTGAGCTGCAAGGCTTAATGGGAAAATACTACGCTTTGGCGCAGGGCGAAGACGTCTCTGTCGCCGCCGCCAGCGAAGAGCATTACAAGCCGCAGGGACCGAACGACCGCGTGCCGACCGATCCGGTGTCGATCGCGGTAGCGCTGGCGGACAAGATCGACACGCTGGTTGGCTTCTGGGCAATCGATGAGAAGCCGACGGGAAGTAAGGACCCGTATGCGCTGCGGCGCGCGGCACTAGGCATAGTTCGCATTGTGATTGAGCGTCAGATAGATTTGTATCCACGGGGTCTTCTCGAAGAACGTATCAGGAGAGTTCGTCCGAATATCTCCGACATTGATGTCTCCGAAATTGGTGATTCATTTCAACGTTTCTTCGAGGACCGTCTTACCGTTCAGCTTCGCGATCAGGGCGCGCGACACGATCTCGTGGAGGCCGTCGTGGGGATTGGCAGCAACGAGGTGGGCTTATTGTCGGTGGTACGCCGCGTCGAGGCGCTCGGCAAGTTCCTCAATACCGATGACGGCAAGAACCTCCTTGCGGGCACCAAGCGCGCGAGCAACATCCTCGCCATCGAAGAAAAGAAGGACAAGCGCAGCTTCGACGGCGCGCCTGATCCCGCACTCTACAGTCTCGCTGAGGAAAAGGCGCTCGCCCGGGCCACCGATCAGGTGAAAGTGGAAGCCGGCCGCGCAGTCGCCAAAGAGGATTTTGCTGCCGCCATGAGAGCAATGGCAAAACTGCGTCCCGCGGTTGACGCCTTCTTCGACAAGGTAAAAGTCAACGACGACGATCCGAAGGTGCGTGAGAACCGCCTGAAGCTGCTGAACGAAATCCGGGCTGCGACGCGCGCGGTGGCGGATTTTTCCAGGATCGAGGGCTGATCCCGTGGATCGGAATTGTCCGGCGCAATGACGCTGCTCGACGAAGAGGTCGTCAGCCCGTTCTCGGGCAAGAAAATCCACCGCGTCGTGGTGCGAAAAAAGGCCTGAACGCCTTTTTCGGCATTGCGAGGAGCGTAGCGACGAAGCAATCCATTCTTCTTCCAGAAAATTTGCGGCGCCATGGATTGCTTCGCTTCGCTCGCAATGACGAACGCGAAAAAAGCCCCGTCCGGCGGGGGGATCCGGACGGGGCTTGATGTCCGAAAGCGCCGCGGCGGCGTCCGGACAATTCAATGCGACGTGTCGCTACTCGACCACCTGGACGATGCGGCGCGAGCGCGGCGCGACCAGGATGGTACGGCCGTTCACCACCGTGTAGCGATAGGGCGTGACGCCAAAGCTTTGCGGCACATCGTAATAGGTGACGCCGGTTTCCGGCAGCACGCGGCCGACGACAACGCGATCGGGAATGCTGTAGTCCGGCACGCGCTCGCGAATGATGTATTCGCGGAACGCCGGCCGCCGATCGACGGCGATGCCTTCATCCTCGTGGATGACGATCGGGCCGCCGGGACCGACGCCGGTGGTGTAGGCTGTCTGCGCCTGCACCGCGAGCGGCGTGCCGAGTGCGCCCGTAATCGCCGCAATGGCAAGAAATCTGTTACGCATGCTTCCAACTCCCTGGCGATGACTGCGCGCGAGATCATATGATCGGCGCGCAACCCCTCCCAAATTCATCCGCCGGTGCATCGTTCCGGGAAAGCGCCGCCTCATACGCGGCATTTTTCGACATTTTTTTTGTGGGATGGAACCGGTTGTCGCGACGAGCGTCTCCTATTCGGGAACCCGGCAGACAGATAAAATGCGGGCCTCGATTCGATTTCCCGCAAAAAAAGCAAATCCGGAGAGATTCCAATGGTCATCACCACGGCCCACATTTCGCCGATCATTTCCCTTATCGCAGGCCTGCTCATCCTGATCGTGCCGCGGCTGCTCAATTTGATCGTCGCGATCTATTTGATCTGCATCGGCCTGATCGGTCTCGGCGCGCTCACCTGGCTTCATCACTAGCGTTTCCCCTCGGGAACTCGCGCCTTGCGCCGAACCGTTCAAAATGGTGTAAGGCGCGCAACCTCCTCCCCTCTTGCGGATTATATGCACGCCATGGCCAAAGCCGCCGCTAAATCCAAAAAATCTGTAGCGAAATCAAAGACCTCAATAACGGTCCGGACCAAGTCCGCACCGCCGGCCTCGGCCCGCAAGGCAATCGGCAAGGGGCTTGTGAAACCGGTCAAGCCTGCCGGTAAAGTCACGGCAGTCAGGCCTGCGGATACGGCCAAGGCCGGCAAATGGGTGTTCACCTTTGGCGACGGCAAGGCCGAAGGCAAAGCGGAAATGCGCGATTTGCTGGGCGGCAAGGGCGCCAATCTCGCCGAAATGGCCAATCTGGGCCTGCCGGTGCCTCCCGGCTTCACGATTCCGACCTCGGTCTGCACCTATTTCTATGCGCACGACAAATCATATCCGAAGGAATTGAAGGCGCAGGTCGAAAAGGCGCTCGATCACGTCGGCAGACTGGCCGGCAAGGCGTTCGGCGATTCGAAGAATCCGTTGCTGGTGTCGGTGCGTTCGGGCGGCCGCGCCTCGATGCCGGGCATGATGGATACCGTGCTCAATCTCGGCCTCAACGACAAGACCGTCGAGGCGCTGGCCGAGATGTCCGGCGACCGCCGCTTCGCCTATGATAGCTACCGCCGTTTCATCACCATGTATTCCGACGTGGTGCTGGGCTTCGAGCATTCGCACTTCGAAGACATCCTCGATACTTTCAAGGACAGCCAGGGCTATACGCTCGACACGGATCTGACGGGCCAGGACTGGATCGACCTCGTCGGCCGCTACAAGGACGCGGTGGCGCGCGAGACCGGCAAGGATTTTCCGCAGGATCCGCACGACCAGCTATGGGGCGCGATCGGGGCCGTGTTCTCATCCTGGATGAATGCGCGCGCGGTGACTTACCGCAAGCTGCACGACATTCCGGAATCCTGGGGCACCGCGGTCAACGTGCAGGCGATGGTGTTCGGCAATATGGGCGAAACCTCGGCGACCGGTGTTGCGTTCACGCGCAATCCCTCGACCGGCGAGAGCCGGCTGTACGGCGAATTCCTGATCAACGCCCAGGGCGAGGACGTGGTGGCGGGCATCCGCACGCCGCAGGACATCACCGAATTCGCGCGAAAGGAATCCGGCTCCGACAAGGCGTCGATGGAAATCGCGATGCCCGACGCGTTCAAGGAACTGACGCGTTTCTACACGCTGCTGGAAAAGCACTACCGCGACATGCAGGACATGGAGTTCACGGTCGAAGAGGGCAAGCTGTGGATGCTGCAGACCCGGTCCGGCAAGCGCACCGCGAAGGCGGCGCTGCGGATTGCCGTCGAGCTCGCCAATGAGGGCCTGATCAGCAAGAAAGACGCGGTGATGCGGATCGATCCCGCTTCGCTGGACCAGTTGCTGCACCCGACCATCGATCCCGCCGCCAAGCGCGACGTGATTGCGACAGGCCTGCCGGCCTCGCCGGGCGCTGCCTCGGGCGAAATCGTGTTCTCGTCCGATGAGGCTGCCAAGCTGCAGGCCGACGGCCGCAAGGTGATTCTGGTCCGCATCGAGACCTCGCCTGAAGATATCCACGGCATGCACGCGGCCGAGGGCATTCTGACCACGCGCGGCGGCATGACCTCGCATGCCGCGGTGGTCGCGCGCGGCATGGGCAAGCCCTGCGTCTCCGGCTGCGGCTCGATCCGCGTCGATTACGGCCGCGGCACCATGAGCATCGGCTCGCGCACCTTCAAGACCGGCGACGTCATCACCATCGACGGCTCGCTGGGCCAGGTGCTGGCCGGGCGGATGCCGATGATCGAACCGAAGCTGTCGGGCGAATTCGGCACGCTGATGGGCTGGGCCGATGCGGTCCGCAAGCTCGGCGTTCGCGTCAACGCCGACACGCCGGAAGACGCCCGCACCGCGATCAAGTTCGGCGGCGAGGGCATCGGGCTTTGCCGCACCGAACACATGTTCTTCGAGGAAACCCGCATCCGCACCGTGCGCGAGATGATCCTCGCCGAGGACGAGCAGGCCCGCCGCGCCGCGCTGTCGAAATTGCTGCCGATGCAGCGCGCCGATTTCGTCGAGCTGTTCGAGATCATGAAAGGGCTGCCGGTGACGATCCGTCTGTTGGATCCGCCGCTGCATGAATTCCTGCCGCATACGCAAGCCGAGATCGAGGAAGTCGCGCGCGCGATGAATACCGATCCGCGCAGGCTCGCCGATCGCGCCCGCGACCTTGCCGAATTCAACCCGATGCTCGGCTTCCGCGGCTGCCGGCTTGCGATCGCCTATCCAGAGATCGCCGAGATGCAGGCGCGCGCGATCTTCGAGGCCGCGGTCGAAGCCGAGAAGCGCACCGGCAAGGCAATCGGGCTCGAGGTGATGGTGCCATTGATCGCGACCAAAGCCGAGTTCGATCTGGTCAAGGCGCGGATCGACGCCACGGCGCAATCGGTGATGAAGGAGACCGGCAAGAAGCTCAGCTATCAGGTCGGCACCATGATCGAACTGCCGCGCGCCTGCCTGATGGCCGGCGATATCGCGAAAACCGCGGAGTTCTTCTCGTTCGGCACCAACGACCTCACGCAGACCACCTACGGCATCAGCCGCGACGACGCCGCCGGATTCCTCGGCACTTACATCGCCAAGGGGATCCTGGAAATCGATCCCTTCATCTCGGTCGATCGCGACGGCGTTGGCGAGCTGGTCAAGATCGGCGTGGCGCGCGGGCGCAAGACGCGGCCAAACATCAAGGTCGGCATCTGCGGCGAACACGGCGGCGATCCTGCGTCGGTGGCGTTCTGCCACGCCATCGGGCTCGATTACGTCTCCTGCTCGCCCTACCGCGTGCCGATCGCGCGCCTCGCCGCGGCGCAAGCCGCCCTTGGCAAGGGTGTCACGAGCCAGGCGTAAGAGGTTCTTTCGTAGTACTAAAACGGCATCATGCCCGGGCTCGTCCCCAGGCATCCGCGTTTTTGCGCGCGTGGAAGAAGCCGTGGTTGACCCGGACGAGTCGAGCGCTGACGAACTGTCGTCATTTGCGAGGAGCACGGCGACGAAGCAATCCATACTTTGCTTCGTGGCAACGGATTGCTTCGCGTCTCGCAATGACGGAACGGGGACGTCGCCCGCATCGTGCGAATACGGGAACCCGTACTGAACCGGTGAAACGATTTTCTTCATCATTTTCGTTGACGCGATATTTACCACTTCGTTCGCGCCGCCGTTTACCAAGGTTTTGATGTGACCGGCGCGACTTGCGTATTTTCTTGCGTGTATCGCGCCGGCAACGCCGATTAACTCCCTCGCAACCTAAATTCGATAACACCAAAAAAGATCGAATTGCACGGATGTACTGAATTCGATTGCGTATGTGTTGCGTTGCGTGAGTGAGCGATGTCAGTAAAGCGTAACCGGCCGAAGGGCGCGCGGTTCGCGTCCTTCGGTCTTGGTCTTTGCGTCTTCGCATTGATCCCGAACGAGGTCGGATACCAGGATATCGCCTCGCTGCTGGCCCGCCAGCCCGGGGTTGCCGAACGCTGGCAGAAGCGGGTGTTCTCCGCGGCCTCCACCATCCAGGTCGCCACCTATTCCTTCGGCCGTCCGATCGGGACTTCGATCCCGCACTCCGCCAATTACATCCTTGCGAGTCTCACCACCCAGGGCAACGACATCACGGGTTCGGTGACGCACAACCCGATCGCGCAGCCGCGGGTGCGCTATCTGGCGTCCGATTTCCCCAGGGTCGACCGCACGCTGAAGGGCGACCGTCTGGTCACGGCCCCGCCCGCCTCGGATGCGCCCGCCGCCACGCCCGCGCTCGAAGAGCCCTCGACTTCCAACGCCTCGGTGAGGGGAGCAAAGACCGCGGCCGTGTCTCCAACCGGTCGCGCACCGCTCGATCCGGAACTTCAGGACGCGATGAATGCGCCGCCGCTTCCGCAATACGACATATCGATGTCGCTCGAAGCCCAGCCGCTCGACGATTTGAAATCCTTGCCCGATGCCTCGCCGATCCCGCTCGAGCCCGCACCTTCCCGCGACGGGTTTTCGGTGAAGACTGCAAGCCTGTTTTTCGGCAGTTCCTCGCTCGGCGGCGCCGCGGAAAACATCGAACGCTGGCAGCCTGGCGAAGCGCCGTCGATCGTCGTGCCCAGCCTTCCCGACCCCGACATGAAAGTGATGGCGTCGTTGCCGCGAGCCGCGGATGAGCCGAAGGCTGCCGAAAGCGGGGAAAGCGTCGCCCCCAAGGGCGAAGTCAACACCGACAACGTGCACACCAAGACGCCGGCCGAGCGGCTCGGGCTAACGGACGAGAAGTCGCGCGCCAAATCCGAGAAATGCCTTGCCGAGGCGGTTTATTTCGAGGCCCGCGGCGAGGCCGTGCGCGGCCAGATCGCGGTGGCGCAGGTGGTGATGAACCGCACCTTCTCGGGCTTCTATCCGAACACCGTGTGCGGCGTGGTCTTCCAGAACAAGCATCACCACATGGCGTGCCAGTTCACCTTTGCCTGCGACAACAATCCCGATGTCATTCGCGAGCCCGATATGTGGGAGCGCGCCAAGAAGATCGCCAAGGCGATGCTCGACGGCCAGATCTGGCTGCCGGAAGTCGCCAAGTCGACGCACTACCACGCCTATTACGTCCGCCCGTCCTGGGTCAGCGAAATGACGAAGATGTACCGCTTCGGCGTGCACACCTTCTACCGGCCGAAGGCCTGGGGTGACGGCAGCGATGCCCCGAGTTGGGGAACGCCCCAGCAAACCGCGGCGCTCTCGGCCGAGCTTACCGAAGAAGCGAAGAGCGAAGCCGAATTAAATCCGAATTCGGTGCGGCGCTAGAGCATCGATCGCCGGCATGGCATGGCGGCCCGGGATAGCGGTCAAGGCCTTCAGGCCGGTGGATCAATCCAGTCCCGAGTGCCGCGCGTGCGGGGCCCGAAAAGCGCTGGCTGCGGCGTGCAAGAACCGGCGCCTGAAGTGCTATTTCCTCCCAACCCTCTCCCGATGGCGGCCCCGGTTGCGCAACCGGCCTGATCCGTTCAAAGTCCGCCGGAATCGGCAAACAGCAGCAGGGAGCGCATGTTGGCAACGTTCAAGGCAATCCGCATCGACAAGGCGGAAAAAGGCACGCGCGCCGCGCTCACCCGGTTCGACGACGCCGAATTGATGGAAGGCGATGTCACGGTTCGGGTCGAATGGTCGACGCTGAACTACAAGGATGGCCTCGCGCTCACGGGCAAGGCGCCGGTGGTGCGGCGCTTTCCGATGATCGCGGGCATCGACTTCGCCGGCACCGTGGAAGCGTCCTCGCATCCGCAATGGAAGGCCGGCGACAAGGTGATCTGCACCGGTTGGGGCATGGGCGAGACCCATCTCGGCGCCTATGCCGAGAAGGCGCGCGTCAAAGGCGACTGGCTGGTGCGGCTGCCCGAAACCATGTCGGCGCGCGATGCGATGGCGATCGGCACTGCCGGCTTCACCGCGATGCTGGCCGTGCTGGCGCTTGAAAAGCAGGGCCTCGCCCCGAATGGCGGTCCCGTCGTCGTCACGGGCGCTGCCGGTGGCGTCGGTTCGGTTGCGATCGCAGTTCTTTCGAAACTCGGCCATGCCGTCATCGCTTCCACCGGCCGCATGTCGGAGGCGACATATCTGAAGGCGCTGGGCGCCACTGAGGTGATTGACCGCAATGAATTGTCGGGGCCGGCCAAGGCGCTTGCCAAGGAGCGCTGGGCGGCTGGCGTCGAC
>Ga0209483_1000781_pt1 | contig 25954 bp, 9 predicted proteins | sample NGEPerA_FD_184508 | JGI IMG/M metagenome (GOLD analysis project Ga0209483, IMG submission 184508) | Arctic peat soil microbial communities from the Barrow Environmental Observatory site, Barrow, Alaska, USA - NGEE PermafrostL2-A... | ecosystem: Environmental > Terrestrial > Soil > Wetlands > Peat... | reverse complement strand
AGCAGCAAACCGCCGCCGTCCGAGCTGACCTGTCCGGCGGTAAAGCCCGCCTCCACCCGGCGCGAAAAATGAGCTGTAAATCCGAATCTCTCTTGTGTACACTCTGTCATCAAAGGCCGTCCTTTTTCTGGTTTATAACTTCGTCTGACAACGCTGTTATGACAGAAAATACGGCCTTTTGCTATATATTTTTTAGCCAATACATAATCGCTCGTGAGAAATCCGGGCTAGGCCGGAGGGTCAACAAGGGAGAGAAGGGCATCCGTATTTTGGCCCCCATGACAGGCGTTCGTCGCAAGAAGGACGACGAAGCCGCAAAGGATGTTCGGACGCAGAATCAGTCCGTTCTAGTCGGATTCCGTTCCGTGTACGTCTTCGATGTCTCGCAGACAGATGGCTTGGAGCTTCCAGAGCTTTCCAGCCGTGTGAGTGGAGATGTAGGAGAGCGCATGGAACGGCTGCTCGATTTCGTTGCAGTCCAAGGCATCTTGCTTGAGTACAAGAAGAGCATCGCCCCGGCGTTGGGTGTCAGCTACGGAGGCAAGATCGTTTTGCTTCCCGGCCAGACCCTAGCAGAGGAGTTCAGCACCCTTGTCCACGAAGTGGCGCACGAGATGTTGCACAAGGCCGAGCGGCGCACCGCCACCACCAAGGTAGTGCGTGAGACGGAAGCCGAGGCGATTGCCTTTGTTGTCGGCAGAACTATCGGCCTCGACACGGGCAGGGCATCCGCCGATTACATCCACCTGTACCACGGCAACGCCGCACTGCTCACCGAGAGCCTTGAAGTCATCCAGAAGGCCGCAGCCGTCATCCTCTCCGCACTCGAAACCCCGATAGAGGACGAAGCAGTAGCAGAGCCGGAAACCGGAGGCCAGTCCCAAGCCAACTAAACCCCTTCTTTATGGGCGGACGGCATGATGCCGTTCGCTCCAATGCCCCCGAACGCGCAACCGTATAAGGAGAACCACCATGAATCCCACCACCGCAACCGAGTACCGCAACCTTCCCCTTAACGTCCTCATTCCATCCAAGACCAATCCGCGTCGCATCATCGAAGATGATTCGCTCAGAGAGCTTGCCGAAAGCATCAGCGTTCACGGAGTTCTTGAGCCTCTGATTGTCCGCCCTGTCACCGAGCGGGATTTTGAGGTTGTCGTCGGAGGGAGGCGTTTCGCCGCTTCTAAGAAAGCTGGCAAAGATGATGCACCGTGCAGCATCCGCAACCTGACAGATGCCCAAGTGCTTGAGATTCAGCTTGTCGAAAACTTGCAGCGTCGTGATGTTCACCCGTTGGAAGAGGCGCATGGTTTTCATGCGCTCCTAAAGTTGGAGGAACCGAAGTACACCATCGAACAGATCGGGGCGAAGGTGGGCAAGGCACCGGCCTATGTCGCCAGCCGCGCCCGATTGACGGAGCTTATCCCGACAGTGGTCGAGGCGTTCTATGCCGAGGAGATCGGCGTCGGACACGCATTGCTTTTGGCAAAGCTCCAACCCGCACAGCAGGAAGCAGCCCTCGCAAGCTGCTTTCGTGAGGATTGGGGCGGCGCAGCAGGAAAGGCCAAGCGCATCGTCCTTCCCGTCCGCCATCTCCAGTATTGGATAGAGCATAACGTCCTCTTGCTCTTGAAACAGGCACCGTTTGACAAGCGGAATGCCCAACTCCTACCCGCCGCCGGAAGCTGCGTCGATTGCCCCAAGCGGACAGGACACAACAAGTTGCTCTTCGCAGATGTCAGCGGGAGCGCGGATGCGTGTACCGATCCAACTTGCTACGCCGCGAAGTTGGAGGCGCACGTTCAGAAGCAGATTGCAGCCAAGCCGGAGATAGTGCAGATCAGCACTGCCTACGGCAAGACGCAGGATGGCAGCAAGATCATCACCCGCAGCAAGTACGTCGAGATTCGCGCGGACAAGCCGGACACCCCGGAGAAAGCGAAGTGGCCGGAGTTCAAGACGTGCAAGTTCATCGCCGAAGCCATCGTCTCCGAAGGCATCGACAAGGGCGAAGTGCGGAGGGTTTGCGCCGAAGCGGATTGCCCGATTCATCACCCCAAGAAGCAGTCAACCAAGGCCGATGCCAGTTTCAAAGCGGAGCAGGACAAGAGCCGCAGAGAACAAGCACTGGCTAACGCTACCGGAGTGCGCGTCCTGCAAACCATCATCGCCGCCGTCCCCGTCCGATTGATGAAGCGGGATTTTCTCTTCATCGCCGAACAGATGCTCCCGTTGCTTGACGACAAGCGGTTGGAGATGGTCGCCCGGAACCGAGGCATCAGAGCGAAGGAAGGCGAGTCCGCAGCCAAGCTGCTATCCGCGTTTCTCCGCAACGCCGACGAAGGTGTTATCGGCAAGCTGATCGTCGAAGCCGTCATCCTGCTTTCGGCCAGCAAGCAAGCGGACGGAGGCAAGGTTCTCCGCGCCGCAGCCCAGGCCTACAAGGTGGACACCGATGCGATTGCCCTCAAGGTAAAGCGCGAGTTCGCCGCCAAGGAGAAAGCGAGGTCCGCCGCCAAGGTTGAGCCGAAGCCAGTAGCAAAGGCATTGAAGAAGATTGCATAGAAACCACAACGCTCGAATGAGCCTGTCCTTACGGACAGGCTCAACTTTTTGCTGGCCCGTCTTTCCCGCCCTGAAGGTCGCTCTCGCCAGAGCGAGAGCGTCATGTTCGGCCCACCCGACGGGCTTGCATATCGTGCGGGAAATTAGGAGGCTACTCGGGCAGCTCAACAGTAGGCCACTCCTGCGGGCAGGTTGGCGGCAACGAATACAGACCTGAGTTGCAAAGTCTTAACTATGCCCAGACTCGGCGGCCTACACCATCGCTACGATCTCGCGCCTGAGCTTCTGCTACGTTCCGCTTCAACGAACCTGAGGATAATCACCGGGAGAACTGTGTCTGTCGACTTTTCCTCGGGCCATTCAATATTGTTGCTTCCGCGCTTCGTCTTTGCCGAACCACCTTCCACAGAAAAAACCCTTTGCAGAACTGCCGTCAGTCTCGAGAATCAGGCCCATTTTGCTTGCCGATGGCATTTTGGCGAGGCACAACAATCACAATTTGCGCCAAACTATCGCTCGGACCGCATTGGTGAGACACCGTTTGACAATCCCGACTCTGATTCAGTTCGTGATCGTTACGGTCAGAGTCGCAGTGTGGGATACCGGATTATTAGATGAGCCCGAAATGGTGGCAGCGGTCACTGTAACGGTACTTGTTCCCGCTGGCGTTTCGGGCTTTGTGCCGCATCCCGTCGTTGTGCCGGTCAGGGCAAGCACGGCCCCAAGGATGAAACCCCAGAGAGACCGAGGCAGCATCCTAAGTTTTCTCCTGCGCAGAAAACACAAAGCCACCGCGGCGATCCCGCAGGAGCAAAGCGAAACGGGGTTCGCAATTCTGGCAGTCTGACTGACTTTCGCCCCGGGTAGTACTAAAATATTTGTCTGAAGAGTAAGCGTGGATGTGATTGGTGCCCCGTTCGGCGTAACGGCTGTTGGCGAAAACGTACATGTCGAGTTGACGGGCAAACCGGAGCAACTGAATTGCACGGATTGATTGAAGCCGCCCGTCGGCGTAATCGTGAACGCAACTGATCCAGATTGCCCCGCAGTAATAGTCAGTGCGGCAGGATTTGCGGTGATCGAATAATCCGGCGGGATAACCGTCTCGATGACCGTGCCGGATGTCGAACCAGTAAAATCTCCGCTGCCCGAATAAGCGGCGGTGATCGTGTGCGTCCCCGCTGCGAGAGAGGAAGTTGTGAAGGTGGCGACTCCCTGAACATTCAGCGTTCCACTGCCGATTGATGTCTGCCCGTCGAGGAAATTGACTGTTCCAGTCGGAGTTCCTGTCGTGGCGGAAGAAACAGAGGCGGTCAACGTCAGCGGAGCCGTCAAATTCACACTCGTACCTGAGGATAAAAGAAGGACCACACTACCGGCTTGAGTAATGGTCAACGCTCCGTTTGTCAGGCTCACTGTGTAATCACTGATGTCTGTACCGGTAATCCCCGGCACGATCGCATACGCGCCCACGTTACTCATGATCGTCGCGCTCGTGGTTTCGGAGACCGCAAACGTGTCCCCGTTGACTGCGCCGGATGCCGAGCCAGTGAAGGTTGGGTTGGCTGTGCCGTAAGCACGGGACGCATTGGCTGCCATTACTGCTAAGGGCGCCGGATTCACCATGATCGTGTTTGACTGGGTCGCGGAGGTGTAATCCGTCGTGTCAGTTGGCGTGAAGTTCACCGACAAGGTGTGGGTCCCAGCAGTCAGAACTGTCCCAGCCGCCGGTGTGTAGACGAAAGCACCCGGAACGGAGGAAGTAGCATTCAACTGTGCGGACCCAAGTGCGTTGCCGTAAGTGATCGCCGCTGGCTGGCTCCAGATGATGGAGGGCGCGACTTGCGCAATAGAAATCGACACCGTTGCAGTGACAGCGATGTAGTCGATTGTGTCGGTCGGAGTAAAGCTGACCGACAACGTGTGGCTTCCATCCATCAGAACCGCTCCCGCTGCGGGCGAATAGACGAACGTGCCGGGAACAGAGGCGGTAGCGTTGAGGTTGAGAACTGCCAAGTGGAATGCCGTAGGCGATCGCTGCCGGAGCACTCCATGAGACGACTGGCGCAACCTGATTGACGATGATCGAAACCGTCGCGGTTGAAGTTGTGTAGTCGGTTGTGTCTGTCGCAGTGAAGGTGACCGATAAGGCATGGCTTCCAGCGGTCAGCACCGTCCCCGCTGCGGGCGAGTACACGAACATGCCGGGGACAGAGGCGGTAGCGTTAAGTTGAGAACTGCCAAGTGGCGTGCCGTAGGTAATCGGTGAGAGATTGCCCCATGCAATTGTGGCCGCCTTAGGATTGACGCTGATTGAGACGGAGGCAGTATTGCTCGTGTAGTCGGTTTCGTCGGTTGGGGTAAACGTGACTGCCAGGATGTGGCTTCCAGCGGTCAGCACCGTTCCGGCTGCGGGCGAGTAGACAAATGTGCCGGGCACCGGAGCTGTCGCGTTGAGCTGGGAGGCGCCCAGCGGAGTGCCGTAGGTGACTGCTGCCGGAGCGTTCCATGAGATGACTGGCGCAGCCGGATTGATCGTGATTGAGACGGAGGCGCTGGCGCTCGTGTAGTCGATCATGTCTGTCGGCGTAAACGTTGCGGATAGCGTGTGGTTACCGGCGGTCAACACCGCTCCAGCTGCGGGCGAGTAGACGAAGATGCCGGGCACAGAAGCGGTAGCGTTGAGCTGGGAGCTACTCAGCGAAGTACCGTAGGTAATCGGTGAGGGATTGCCCCATGCAATTGTGGCCGCCTTCGGATTCACTGTGATGGAGTACGTTACCTCGGTTGCCGCAGAATAGTTGTTGTTGCCGGCCTGATCGGCTGCAACCACGACCGTGCCCGCCCCAGTGATGGTTAGCGTGTTGCCGCTCACCGTTGCAGAACCTGAGAGCACACTAAACGCTACAGGAAGACCCGAACTAGCGGTCGCGGATAGAGATATTGGGGCGGTGCCGTAGTTGACCGGGGAGGGCGGCGACGCGAATACGATGGTTTGAGGTTGTGCTGACACAACAAACGGCAAGATGTTCGAACTGCTTGACAAAAAGGTAGAACCACCAGTGTAGACAGCTTGCAGGTTATGTGTTCCGACCGGAAGACTGGCGACGCTCAGTACGGCGATTCCCCCGTTCAGGTTGGCACTCCCCAGAAGCGTAGTACCTGGCGTTGTGCTCGTGTCCATGAACGTGACGGTGCCCGTTGGAGTTCCCGATGCTCCGTTGCCGCCTGCGACATTGGCGGTCAGGGTGATTTGAGCTCCTCCGACGGCAGTAGTGGGGCTTGCGGTAAGAGAAACGCTCGTTGCAATCCCATTCACAACCAGCGAGAAGCTCTGCGTCGTATTCGTACCAAACCCATTGCTGGCCATAAAAGTAATCGGATATGTCCCGATAGTTGCGGTTGCAGGCGTACCGCTAAGCGTTGCTGAGCCATTCCCGTTGTCCTTGAAGCTCACGCCGTTCGGCAGCGCCCCCATCTCACCGAGCGCCACCGTCGGACTTCCAGTTGCCGTAACCGTGAAAGTACCAGCGGAACCCACAGTAAACATCGTGCTGCTGGCAGAAGTAATCGACAGGGGCGAGCCTAATACCGTAATTTGCGCTGTCCCCGGAGTTCGCTGCCGGTTGCCGACATTATCGGTAGCCATCGTGTAGAACGAGTAGCTGTGTCCAAAGCTGCCAGTAAAGGTCGCCGACGTATTCGTCGTGGCGGGTAGCCATAAAGAGTACGCTCCGCCGTCTGTCGCAGAGAAAACATCGTAGCTGGCGATGCCCGAGCCGCTCGGATCGCTGCCACTCCAACTGACGGTAAATGTTGTCATTGTCTGCGTGGCAGGCAGCGCGCTCACCGCGCTGCTCGGATACACCGAGTCGATAGTGTTGGTCACTATGTTTGTCTTGATGGCCGCATTGCGGTCGAAAACGATCGAAGCCTGGTTGGAGATGGGCGTGCCATTTGCGAGACCACTCTTCGGTTTAACGGTAAAGGTCACAAAACCGTCACCCTGCTGGGAAGAGTTTTCGGGAGGCAGAAATCCGGCAAGCGGATCTGCGGGCGCAGCGCCTGTGACTGGATCTATCGACTGCATCGTCCATGTCAGTGTCGCCGTGCTGGGGTTTAGCGAGGTGTTCACCGTTACGGGGTACGGGCTTGTCGACACGCTGGCCTGGGTCGAATAGCTCTGCAGGTCCCCCGGCAGATTGAGCGTCACATTGTTAAAGCCCATCTGCGAAAGCTGGACGGTGGACGCGTCAAGATTCGGATCCAGCGCGTCGGTGACGACCACGCCAGCAGCAGCAGCGCTCGCGCTCGACTGGTTCTCGAAGTAGATCGTGTAAGTGATCGTGGCGTCAGGTGGTATATACCCTTGATTGCCATAGCCAGTGGTGATCTTGCCATTGGGATCGGCGGATCGCGCGATGGGTGTGCCCTGTGTCTGCGTCGGACTTCCCGAAGGAGAAGCGGGTAGGGTGCATGTGCTGCCCGCGAACAAACACGAGGGGTTCTCTGGCTGCGTTGGATTAGTAGGAGATCCATTTCCAGTTACGAAGCTCCCAAGCGTCGAATACCAACCAGGCAACCCCAGGAGTGGAGCGACAACCTCGCCAAGTATTGATTCCGGGAAAAAAAACACGAGAGCAATACTCCCAACATCCAGAACAGCATTCGTAATGTCTTGTTTTCGGATATCATTTGCAAATCCGACTACACTAGACGGAATAGATATTCGATAATTCTCGGACAGGCCGCCTATACCTGTAATTGCGCCCAGCAAATCAGGCTCAAGTCCTGCTGGATCTACTCGGCTAATCGCGTTATTACGCGCATAAATATACAAATTGGTGCCGCCTGCAAATCCACTTGGATCCTCACTAACAAACCTGCCAAGGCTCGGATCGTAGTATCTGGCGCGCATGTAATCAAGTCCATTACCGTCATCGGTGACGCCAAATTGCCCTACATACGCAAACGGATTCAATACCGTAACGCTATTGATAATTTCCCCCCCGAATGGAAGAAACGAGTAAGCGTCCGCAACGGCGCCGTCGGCGCCTGTTACCATCGCGGTATTCCCGGAGTCATCGAATTGATAGAAATCAGCATTACCTGATGCAGGGGCAGAACTCTCAAGGCCTAGCCCGCTAGCGAAATGACTCACCAATTTCCCAGTGCCGTCGAACTCTGCTTCCACGTTCCCAATTCCGGTAGGATCCACAAGGTACTGGGTTGTTGTGCCCCCATTGGTGGACGAAATCCTATGTCCGAAGGAATCGTACTGATAGGTCCAGCTTCCACCTGGGCCCGACGCAGTCAACAGCCGGTCCTCGTCGTCGTAGGTATACGCCCAGGTTCCGCTGCTCGTTTGCTTTGAGATCAGATTGCCGTCGGCGTCATAACTGTAGGCGAAGCCGCCCACCGAGGTGTACTGGTTCAGATTGTTGGCATCGTAATTTGTAGTAGCCGTGCCACTAACTGTAGTGATGCGATTCCCGGCCGCATCATAGGCATACTGCACCGCGCTGGTTGTTGGAGGCGTAACGGAAGTTAGTTGACCGCTGGCGTCATAGCTATATTGCCACTGACCGTTCAGAGTGGCCATCGTTATCTTGCGACCGGTCGCATCGTAGGTATAGTCGAAACGGCTGTTGAGCACAGTCTGCGACGAGTAGTTGATCAAATGCAAGACATTCCCGGTGGCTTCGTAAGAGTAGGTTGTAAACGCTCCGTTCCCGAGGTTCTTCTGGCTGAGGCGCCCGTTGCTATCGTACGTATACGAGGCGATGAGCCCCCCGGAACCGGATGTGACCTTCGAGAGCCGCCCGACGGGATCGTAGGTGTAGGTGACCATATACCCCGTTTGATCGCTGAGGCTGCTGCGCCGTTCGCCAGAATCATAGGTGTACTTGACAATGCGGCCGTTTGGATAGCTGACTTGCATAATGTGATCCGCAGGGTCATAGCTCAGGTTGGTCGTTCCCGAAGAGTCGGTCACGCTCTGTAGGTTGCGGTGGGCGTCGTAAGTGTAATTGACAGTAGTTCCGTTGGAGCGGCTTTTCTGCGTGAGCAGGTTGTTACTGTTCCAGGTGTACGAGATCGTCTGTCCGCGTCGGTTTGTCCAACTGGCGATGTTTCCGCGCGAGTCATACGTGGCCTTGACCTGTCGCGTATCGGGATAGGTGATGCTCGTCGCGTTGTAGTGGCTGTCGTATCCAAACTGCGTGGCATCGCCAAGTGCATCGGTAAGACCTAGCAGGTCGCCGTTCGCGGCAAACTGCGTGGTCAGTTGACTTCCAAGCGGGTCAGTTTTTCCCGTGGGATTGCCATTGGAGTCGTACGTTAAGGATGTCGTTGAGCCATCAGGACCGATGGTGCGAATGAGCTTTTCTTCAGGGTCGTACATCATCTGCGTGAGATTGCCGAGCGGATCGACGAACTGCGCGACCGATCCGCTCGCGTCGGGCAATACCTGCCACGAATTATTTAGAGCGTCAGGCACTGTAATGGCGCCCGTTGAGGCGTAGGCCAGCGTGATCTGTTGGGCGCCACCATCCTTTTGGATGTTAATCAGGCGTCCTTGCGCATCGTAGCCGTAGTACGTGTGTGTGCCATCCTGCAACGTGACCGACTGAAGAGCGTGCTGCTGGGCCGCTCCCTGACCGGTGACGTAGGTCATGCTGATCGTCCCACTCGAATTCGTAATGCTCAGCAGGTGCAGATCAGCAGAATCGTATGCGTAGGTAGTCGTCCTGCCAACCGGATCTGTAACCTGCGTGATGCGTCCGTTGACATCGTAGGTGAAGGTCAGCGTGTCGCCGGTCGAACTTGTTACGCTTGTAAGCAGACTCTTGGTGTAATTGGCCGTAATCCGGTTGCCGTTGAAGTCCTGAATGTAGTCGAGACGAACTTGTACCGCGTTGTTTGGATCGGGAAGGAAGTGGTAAACGGTCCCGTTCTTCTCCGTGAGAAGAATGCCCTGATTCCCAGATTGAAGCGAAAGCGTGGCATAATCCCCGATGCCCCCGATGAATTGCCCAGGATTGCCTGGGTTAGGAATGAAGGCGCGGACGCTTCCGTTCGGATAGTGAAAGAGGTAGCCGCCTCCCTGGACGTCTCCCCAAATATCGAAAGGATGGCTCGCGCCTTGTCCAAAAGCACCAAGATAGTACCGCCGTGAGATAGTGTCCAGGCCTGCCTTCATGAGCTCGAAGGATTGCAACTGGTTGATGCGATATTCCTGAATCCCAAGCTGACCCAGATATGTGGCATCGTTGGCGAGCACAGCATTGTACTGTCCCCACGTATTGCCCACGGCGGCGGTGAAATTGGCGAAGATTGCAGACCATGCGGCCGCCGAAACCCAGGAAGGCTGCATATTGCTGCTGGCGCCGGCCCAGTCAATGGGCGCTGTTGGATCACTGACCGTGTACAGGCTGAACTGGACATTGTTACCAGTGCCGGCCGTGAAGTTCAGTGAGACGCTTCCCTCAGCTCCCGCAGGCAATACGCCAACAGGCCCGCCGGTTTGATTAATCCCTAGTAATTGCCCCTGTGCAACCATGGTCGTATATTGCGTGGCAAAATTAGGTGATAATTCAAGGTCAGCAACCGGAAAGACAAACTGTGTGGTGGCGCCAGTGGTTGCGAGCATCATTAGCGGCGCGACGACATCGTCGCTTCCGGTATTCTGGTAATGTATCGTGACCACACCACCATACCCAGCGCGCACCGCGCTAGGCACCTGAATGTCATACGCGATTTGACCCGAGATGACAGGCTGGGCGGAGGGTGTGGTTACAGTGATCGCATTCTTTAGAGATGCGGTACTGCCATTTTCGGTCACTTGCGCGGCGTAGGTACCCGAAGCCAGGCTCGTCGCGGCAAAAGTTGCATACACGTGCGCGGAATCGCTGACATACACAGACGAGGCGGAATAGGCGGCTCCGTTTGCACCCACAATCTGGTAGGTCGCATTTGCGGTTAACTCGGCCCCGATGAACTCAACCGTAGCGGTACCGCTGTTGACAATCGAGCTTGGCTGTACAGAAGTTAGAGAAAACTGCTGCGATACGGCAGAAATCGTGAACGCCGCCGGAACGCTGGGTAACGTCTGAGCGTAGACGGTTACGTAGTAGGTCTGGGTCGATGTATTCGGTATTTCGGCGCTCACACTCGGCGAGTTCCACGGCTGCTGCTGAATATCAAATTGCTGCGGGGTTGGTACGTAGCCCTGACCAACAAACAACTGCACACTTCCGCTATTACCGGTGAGCTGTAGATTTGCGCCAACAGTGTTACCGGGGCCGGGAATGAGCTTATACCACCAGGATTGACCAACTGTAACGAACGAATTCGATAGACCGGCTCCGCCCACAAGCAACTGAGGCAAGTCAATGGCAACATACCCGAGAGACAGGCCGGTATTGTTACTCGTATTTTGTCCTTCAAAAATGTCGCCAGCGGTATTTGTCTTGACCTCCCAGCGGTGGTTGCCGACTGTGCTTCCAGGCACCCTTATGGTGGCCGTATTGGTGACGCTTGCACCAGGACCCATGACTACACCACTGCCGACCAGGACTTGCGTGGCAAAAAGTTCTACAGGATTGGTATCGGGATCGCGGACAAGATAGACACTGTCGTGCCATGGCCCGACGGCTGTGCCAGTTCCAATATTTGTGTCGGTCCACGTTACCTGCACTTGATCCCCAGACAATGCGCTGGTTGGACCAGTAACTGAGTTAACTGTGAAGTCGATATTCGAGACAGCATTGTGGACGAATTCGTACGCACCCATGTCGGGATAGTTGCCGTTACTGTCGACAATCCCGGCCTTTGGCGCAACCTCGGAGTCGTTATAGCGTGGGTCTCCCATAATATCTGCAAATGAATACCAAGCAACTTGACCGTCGGCAGCGTCAATCGCTGGCGATCCGTAGTTCAACCGGTAGTTTCCTTGTGCCTCATTTACATAGACAGGATCGGAAGAGATGTTGCCATTCGTGCCGGTCGGATCGGACGTTCCTCCGTAGTTGGCTACGCCTTTAGCATTGGCCCAGACGTCCGAGTAGCTTACGGACGCCAGGGTTCCGCCGCAACACACCTGAACCGCAGCCCAACCGCTTATACCCTTCGTATTCGTGATGATCGAATTGGCAATGTCCACAGAGCCGCCGTGAACGAAGGCGCCAACACCGTTGTTGTCAAAAGTGTCGTTGATTACATGCACGGTCGAGCCGGGCCAAGCGTTGACTCCGCGGCCTTCGACTGCATCTATGACGCTGCTCGAAACGCTAACAACATCACCTCCATTTGGGAATCCTGTAAGGATTCCGTCCGAGAAGGAATTGGTGATATTGCTGTTGGAGATTGTGACTGTAGACGAACCAGTTGACTGAATCATCCCGATCACGTTACTGCTGTTGACCGGACCACCGCCATACGACATTTGCACATGGTTAAAGGAGGCAGTGGCGCTACTGATGACGATTGATCCCCAATCGCCAGCTGCGGGCGAAGTAGCATTACCATCGCCGTTTGTATCCCCGCCGACAGAGTCATCGTTGATGGAAGTGAAATAGATAGGTTGCGCAACCGTGCCATTCGCAATCAGCGTCCCGCCGGTTTGGACGGTTATCCCGGTATTAGCACTGAACTTCACGATGGAGCCAGGTTGGATCGTCAACGTAACGCCACTTGGGACTGTAATGTTGCCGTTCACCTGATGAATTTGTAAACCAGACCACATTTCGTTCGCCGTTATAGTGCCGGTCTCAACGGCTTGCCAGTAGAGCACTTCGGTATCGCTATTTGTATTGAACTGTCCTGTTCCCAGTACTGTGACTCCGTCCCATTCCGCGCTGGTAGGGTTATCGATGCCACCGTCGAGCATTGTGTCTCCACCAACAGTGCTGTCTTCAATACTCGTAAAGATAATTGGCTCTCCATTGGCTCCAAGGGCGTTTAGAATTCCTCCGCTCTGAACGGTAATTCCAACTCCCGGAACCACCTTCACGATAGTGCCGGGCTGTATGGTCACCGTGACACCAGACGGAATGATCAGATTTGCATCGATAGCATGAACCGAGCTGGAACTCCAGGTCTGACTTGTCGTGACGGTTCCCGAGTGCCACACGACGGAATTATTGATTAATACTTGCTTCAGCGCAGATGCAATGATATTTCCATTGGCGTCCAGGAACGTCAGCGTGAGCTGGTAGTTTCCATCGGGCACTGTTGTTGTATCCCAACTCATGCTGAGGGACGGGGGCAGATTTTTGCCGAGAATCTGTGCAACTGGACCCGATAGCGTCAGGGATGCGCTCACAGATACTGTGGCCACGGTGGGAGGGGCCCAGGATAGTGTCTCGGTACCATGAAAGTACTTCGTGTTTGGCAAGAACGAGGGATCGGTGCACTTGCCCGTCGAATTTGCTCGACTGCACTGTGACGTTAGCGTGTAACTACCTGTGCTGGTGTCGTTGCAGTCGCCGACGAGTACAGTGTAGGTTCCACTCGCGGCAAGTGTGACCGTGTTCAACTGGACTCCGGAGCCACCCGAACACACTCCGTCGCCGTAGCGGTTGGCCTGGTCGTTGAGCAAAGCCCCCGTAGGGTTATAAAGACGGATTCTCGGGCTCATGGTGCCACCGATAGTTGATGCTGTGAGGCTGAGCGAGTCACCGATGACACCACGGAAGGTGTAGGTGTCATCGTAGGCAACGGAGCCGATGGAACTCGATTGCTTTTGGCCCAAAAGCATGGTAATCGGGCCCGCCGGGTTGTTAATTCTTTGCGAGTAGATTCCATAGGTTCCGGTGTTTGTGTCACTGCAATCGCCGACAAGCACCGTATAGGTGCCGCTGACGGCAAGCGCAACGGTATTCAACTCGATTACGGAGCCACCCGAACACACTCCGTCGCCGTAGCGGTTGGCCTGGTCGCTGAGCAAGACTCCCGTGGGACTATAGAGACGAATCCTCGGGCTCAGGCTGCCGCCGGTGGTCACGGCCGTGAAATCCACCACGTCGTTTGCGTCGGCGCTGAATGTGTAAGTGTTGTCGAGCCCCGCAAAACCGATCGTTCCAGTTGTTACCTGGCCAAAGGGAAGAGTCGCCGCCCCGGAAGGATTTTCGGATCGCTGCAAGTAGAGGTTGTAGGTTCCTGTATTTGTGTCGCCGCAGTCGCCGACGAGCACGGTGTAGGTGCCGCTCGCAGCAAGGGTGACCGTATTCAGCTCGACTGCGGAACCACCCGAGCATACCCCGTCGCCGTAGCGGTTGGCCTGGTCGCTGAGCAAGGCTCCCGTGGGGCTATAGAGACGAATCCGCGGACTCATACTGCCGCTGGTGGTCACGGCCGTGAAGTCCACCACGTCGTTCGCACTCGCGCTGAACGTATACGTGTTGTCCTGCGCAATTGAACCGATCATTCCAGTTGTCACCTGGCCAAAGGGAAGAGTCGCTGCCCCGGAAGGATTTTCGGATCGCTGCAAGTAGAGGTTGTAGGTTCCGGTGCTTGTGTCGCCGCAGTCGCCGACGAGCACGGTGTAGGTGCCACTCGCAGCAAGGGCGACTGCATTTAGTTCGACAGCGGAACCACCCGAACACACTCCGTCGCCGTAGCGGTTGGCCTGGTCGCTGAGCAAGACTCCCGTGGGACTATAGAGACGAATCCGCGGGCTCAGGTTGCCGCCGGTGGTCACGGCCGTGAAATCCACCACGTCGTTTGCGTTGGCGCTGAATGTGTAAGTGTTGTCGAGCCCCGCAAAACCGATCGTTCCAGTTGTTATCTGGCCAAAGGGAAGAGTCGCTGCCCCGGAAGGATTTTCGGATCGCTGCAAGTAGAGGTTGTAGGTTCCTGTATTTGTGTCGCCGCAGTCGCCGACGAGCGCGGTGTAGGTGCCGCTGACGGCAAGCGCAACAGTATTCAACTCGATCACGGAACCACCCGAACACACTCCGTCGCCATAGCGGTTGGCCTGATCGCTGAGCAAGACCCCCGTGGGGCTATAGAGACGAATCCTCGGGCTCAGGTTGCCGCCGGTGGCAACGGCCGTGAAATCCACCACGTCGTTTGCGTTGGCGCTGAATGTGTAAGTGTTGTCGAGCCCCGCAGAACCGATCGTTCCGGTTGTCACCTGGCCAAAGGGAAGATTTATCGGCCCAGTTGGATTTTCGGGTCGCTGCATGTAGAGGTTATAGGCTCCGGTGTTTGTGTCACTGCAATCGCCAACAAGCACCGTATAGGTGCCGCTTGCGGTAAGCGTGACCGTATTCAGTTCGACTACGGAGCCACCCGAACACACTCCGTCGCCGTAGCGGTTGGCCTGGTCGCTGAGCAGCGCCCCCGTGGCGCTATAGAGACGAATTCGCGGACTCATACTGCCGCTGGTGGTCACGGCCGTGAAGTCCACCACATCGTTTGCGCTCGCGCTGAATGTGTAGGTGTTGTCGAGCGCCGCCGAACCAATCGCACCGGTCTGCACCTGAGCAACGGGAAGGGTTATCGGGCTAACCGGGCTGTTAATGCTTTGCAGAAAAAGCGCGTAGTTTCCAGTGTTCGTGCCGGAGCAATCGCTTGCCGTAACCGTGTACGTTCCCGTAGACGTGAGCGTAATCGTATTCAATTCCTGGGGCCCGCTCTTGCAAGCTGATCCAAGAAGAGTGCCCCCCGGCGAAAGGAGCTGAATTTTCGGCGCCAACGTCCCACTCGTTGGCGTCATGGTCAAATCGACCACCTCGCCAGCGGTTCCCGTAAAGCTATAGCTGTCCATTTGTGCAGCCAGGCTGATTGTTCCAGTTGTCACCTGGCCCAACGGCAGGTCTGTGGCGGCATATGCGCACATGCCTGACGTAAAGAGTGCAAACAAAACAGCAAGGAACCGCCGCATAGTGGATCTCATGTGGAAACTTTCCTCTCGCGACACCTAACAATCAAGGCCGCATGTCCATACATCCGATTGAAGCCGGCAACATCGCTCAAGAGCGGGCCCTCGTTCTCAATCAGCTGCGAGTTTATTAACGATTTTGGGGAACGGCTTGGAGTCTACTCTGGTCGAAGGACCTAATCAAGAAGGAATTCATGGCGGATTTGTGGTCATGGGTATGGCATGCGAGCTTCCGATCATCACGAAAGAAAGCTCCACCTGCAAGTTTGTTGGTGTCTCTTCGCTGTTGTGCGAGTATGAAGTGGGAAGTGTAGTTCGCCGCCCACCCCTCTGATCTGCCCGATTTTTGTGCCAGCGAAATTATTAGTGTGGCGCAGCTATCTCTGGGTTCAGATAGCCGCCGTCGGGGGAGTGGAGAAGTGGGAAGAGGCTAACGCGCCGCCACCTCTTCCAGATCGGCACGAAGATTAACCACCCCGCCACTAACGTCAAGGGTTCTGCTCCAGGTGACAAAGCCCTTCTTTTTCACCGCGACCTGATGCTGCCCGGATGCGGCGGAGACGGTAGAGGGAGTGCTGCCGACAAACGTGCCATCGATCTCGATGTCTGCGCCCGGCGGGTTGGAGTCGATGGCGAGCGAGGCCAGAGCGGTGGCCACCGGAGCAACCGGGGCGAGAACAGGGACGGCGACGGCAGGCGCGGCACCGAACTTGGCCATGTCCAGGTGCTTCTCCCCCTCGACGAATGCGGTAATCACCGTGCCCTGAGGGACGGTCACGTCTTTGCCATGCATGAGAAGGAATAGCGGAGCAGCGGGGAAGAATAGAACGGCTGTAGCGGCCATCCCCACGGTCATTCCGACCACGCTCCCATGACCCTTGGATTCTTTAGTTGCCCGCAGAGGGACCTTCTCCTGATCGGCAAGGCGGACATAGTTGATGGTGATGTCCAGTTTTCCGGCACGGCCCATCCGCCTCTTTGAAACGGCTTTTGTAACCGTGCCGAATGCGGAATCGCCCTTCCTGATGATGCCAACGCCGGCTATGTTGACGTCCTCGAGGACCTCAAATGGGACTTCCTGGCCTGTCTTAGCCTCTTCCGACGAGATCGTCTGGCCGATTTTCAGCCTCACAGCCGCGCCATCGGGAAGAACGCCTGGCGCAGCATCGTGCGACGACGCGGCCGGCGTCGCAGCACTGCCAGGGAGGAGCAATTGCTCTTGCGGAGGCGCAGACACGGCCAACGGCTGCTGGGCAACAAGCAAAGGACAGATCGCAAGAATGACGACCGCAAAGGATTTCGTGTTCATAGGATGCCTCTCTCGATTTCAGGTGAACGTCGGACGTCCGTAGTGAGGGGAAGCCTGAACAAGCAGGCGCCAACCACATCACGGACCCGACGGATGATCTATTCGACATAGAAGCCGCTCCCCACGAGAAACAGCAGCGTGAGAAGGCTCCCCAGAGGTGTCGTCGTAGAGCGGGCCGAGAAACCATCCGCCAAACCGGAACCAACAACGAACCAGAAAGGGGATCAGTCTCTACACTCACTGGCATGAATGCCGGAAACGTTACATGGGTGCTGACAATTAACTAACCTTGACAGGCACGTACTACACGTCCCCCGCGCCGCATGGGCGCCGAGGGCCCACAACAAGTGGTCAGGTGTGTATTTGCGGTCAACGCGGGGCGAACGCTCTGCGCAGAGTGATGGCCCGGCTAGAGCGGATTAGTTGCTTCTGCGCGGCCCGCGTTGCTTTCTGGAAAGGACCACCACAGGCGCATAGCGTTCGGTATGCACCTGTGGAAGATTTGTTCCGGCCACGCAAGCGGCAGTCGACGACTTACTCGCGCCAACGGGCTCGCAAGCACTTCAGGGCTGGAAGCTGAAGGAATTTATCACGATTTCGTTCCCCACCCCGTTCAGAGGCGCGGAACCATTGAGGAGCCATAGATTGATATGCACACGGTCCTGGCCTGACGGTGGAATAGAACCACCCTTATAAACCCATTGGTAAATGAGATTGCTGGGCCCCGGAGCGCTCGACCAACCATTCCATGCAGTAAAGATTACCTGGTTCGCGCGCCATTCCATCTGGGTTGTGAATTGCGACGTGGAAGGCTGGGTATAGTAAGAAATATTGCCCCCGATATTGTAGGGCTGCACGACAAATTGGGCATTGAATGGGATTGGTATAAGGCCGCCTGACCCGCTATATTCGTTATCCAGCTCCTGTCCTGGCATCGAATAGATAAATAGAGGGGACGCTACAATATTACGGTCAAGCTGATCGAGATGCGAGTTGACCTGGACGGTATAGATTCCATAGCCCAGCGACTGATTGAGGAAGACTTCGCCACACTCCCACACCCCATTGATTTTTGTAACTTTCAGGTGCAGACCATCGGCGGCGACATTGACGACGGATGGATCGTTGGAGAAATAGTTTGGCCCAGGATCGAACTGGTCTCCGGGTGTGCTGCCTGTGGTCTTGATACCCCAGACGCGGCCGCTGAAGTTGAGGCTTACCGGTGCCGTTGGATATTCCGTATATGCCAGGACAGCAGGGTCAAGCGCAGGGTTGGCAATCGATGTGGCAGCGGCGGTGTAAGTGGAGGAGTTAACCAGAAGCACGACGATGCTGGTCCACGGGTTAGTCGTCGTTGACCAGGTGCCGTCCGCGGCTATGGTCGTGAAAGGAGCGGCAGCAAGAGGCTGCACGTACCACTGATTGGTTAAAACATAGACCACCACGCGTACAACGGACCGGTCCACATTGCACCCAGTTCCCGACAATCGGGTTGCCCCGGCCAGAGGCGTATCGAGGGTGACCACCGGAGCGCCACCCGTCACGGAACCGCACCCGCCGGCGGAAGAAGTCGTGGACATCGGGGACGGATCCCCACAACCGGAAGCAAGCGCGGATGCAATCGCGAAGACAAGGAACACTGCGGCGAGCCGCAACCAGCGGCGCGGCCCGCGGCTATCCACTCCCACATCAAACGTGCAAATCATTTTGTAACCCATAGTGGCACCTCCAACCGAATTTGCTCAGTCGGACGAAGGAGCCCGACACAATAGCTGGCGCACGCGAAGAAAACGTTACCGATATTTTCGGGGCCGTACGCTATTTTCCGGGCGGTTTGAGATCTCCGTGCCAGCGTGGCGACGATCCTTCAGTCGAGAATGGGCCAGGCAACGAAACGGTCTACTTGTGTGAAACGCGGAATGTGTATTCCCCTGCATACTCCGAATTCCCCTTCGGATTCAGGCCCCTGAGTTGGACGGTGTAATCCCCTGGCGGCATGAGGTGTGCCGGAATCAGCCAGACCACCACGTCGATCTTGTCGACGGTCTGGCGAGGCAGGGACGTCGCTCGAATGACTACCCTTCTGTGCGGGTCGCGTAGCGCGGCGACATAGTTTTTATAAGTTTCGTCACTTAGTTCCAGCATCAAGCCCACCGGAGCAGCGGCCTCTTGCAGAGTAAGTACCGGCTCGGTGTCTTCCGCGCTGCGGGAGTCACCCGACGAGAGGCGAAGGAGCGTCTCCGTCTCTACCGGGACCTCCAGTTGGGCAACCTGTGGCGTTTGAAGGTCCTTGCGCGTATTTGCTTGTTCGAGATCCGTATTCCTTCGGCGGAGTCTGTCTTCTTTGTGGCGAAGTTCCACCTGCGCGGCCTGGGACTGTTGAAGCACCGTAGCCGACCTTCGCTGCTGGACGATCAATAACGCCACAGAGACTGAAACCAGCACCATCGCCACCGCCAACGACCAGCGCGGGATGCCCTGCGTGACCGAAAGACTCGCCCAGATTCTCTGCCAGACCGACGGCTGTCGAGTCTCACGCCTATGCATGGCTGCCGCGTGGTTTAGCGCGCGTGCAAACTCCACTTTCTGGATCCGTTCGGGCGTGGAGAGGTATCGAGTTTCGAAGTCCTGTCTGTCGTCGCCAGCTAACTCTCCACGGACGTAGGCGTCGATCAGATCGTCCTCGATTGCGAGCAACTCGTCGTAGACGTCGCCGTCACTCAGATAACGGTCCTCAAGATCCTCCCGCCCCTCGGGCAGCAGGCCGCCAAGGAGATATCGACGCATCCGGATTTCTTGGTCTGTTTGCTCCACCGCACCTCCCTCCGCCGACCTGTCGAACCGGCTCACCACGCAACGCGCAAGAATTCACATTCCTAAACAACTGGCATACAAAGACGAAACGTTACCTAATATCGATCATTTGTTTTGATTTCCGATACTGTTGCTACGACGTCTCTCGCTCCGGTTGCTAGTATCTCCTTTTCAGGTTGGCCCGTGCCTCCGCCATGGACTGCATACACTCCGTTGCGCATGACTTAAGTTGCTTCCTGATCCTGAACGCCTGAACTCTGAGAGTACCTTCCTTGGGCCCAACGGCCTTTGCAGGCCCCTTCCTCTCTGAGATTTGTTGCGCGTCATCGGCGCCATGGAACTGTAGAATCATGTTACGTTCCTCTGGTTTCAAAGCGCGCAAGCAGCGTTGTAGGCAAACGCGTCTCCTATCCCCGTCGATTTTTTCTACGATTTGTTCCTCGTGGTCGATTCCGTCAGGGAAACCGCCCTCGCCCATTACATTGTCTTCGATGTGATCTAGGTTCCGTTGTCTCCTCCATTCGTCTCTCAGCACCTGTCGCGCTATGCCGATGCAATATTGAACTACCTTGCGAATTGTCTCGGTCTTCAATTTTCGTGCGAGTACTTTGAAGACCAAATCGGCAAGGTGACCCGAATCTAAACAGCCATTGCATTCGAAGTACGTCACAAGGCGGTTATGAATTTCGACATACGTTTGGCCTTCGGAAGCGAACCGAGCATACAGCCGAGCTAAATCCTTGGCATCTTCGGAGTTTTTCTCAGGTTTGTTTCCGCGCTTCGCCGTGCCTTTCTCGGTGGAATCGTCGCCGGAGTTCCGGGCATCGCCTGGCAGTCCAGACTCGTCGAGACTCACTGCCACTCTCCCTGAATTGTGAACGCGGCCCAGTAGTAGGGGTCGCTCCAGGGTTTCTGGCGTTGCATCTCGATTTGCGCGCGGCGGAGCGCGTCGGCGGGCGGTAGATTCTCCTTAAGCATTCCGCGATAGAACCGCTCCATCAACTCCGCCGTGGCGACATCGTCTACACTCCACAGACTCGCGACGACGCGGCTGGCGCCGGCGTACATAAAGCCCCGGGTTAGCCCAATGAGGCCTTCGCCGTTTATCTGCTTTCCCAGGCCGGTTTCACATGCGCTGAGGACAACGAGATCGGTTGGCAGCCTGAGGTTGTAAACGTCCTCAAGATCCAGGAAGCCATCCTGAGTTTCTCCGTGGCGGTCGACCAGGGAGAGTACGAGTCCAGATAGCTCCGGGTGCTGATTGTCCAGCAGGCCATGCGTAGCAAAATGCACAATGCGGTATTGACCCAGGTCCTTGCTTAGAGCTGTCTCCCGGCTTGCTTGAAAATCGAGAGCCTCCATTCCTTTGCCGGGATGCGCCATCGCCACGATGGCATCGGCTTCCTGTCGCGTTGAGGCGAGCCTGCGTATTACGACTTCATCCAAACCGACATCGCCGAGCGAGCGAGATAGATGCGCGGAGAGCGGCGGGACAGCTTTCTGGTCCGTGTCCGGTGCGTTGACCTGTTTAATCTTCGCAACGTTCACCACCCGTGAGTCGTCTTTGTCGAAGACTGGGTCGGCCAGAACGGCGACTTCCTTAGTCCACGCCGGTTTCTTAGGCTGCTGTCGCAACAAGGCCAGCACCGAGGCCGATGGCAAGTTTACGATCACGTGGTCGATAACAAGGGGAGCGGCCGGCTGCGAAGAGCCAGGGGACGAGACGGGTAAAATAGCGAAAGGAATGTATTGAAGTGCGCCGTCGGCGACAACCAGCAACCGCTTGTGCGCCAATTGGCCGGCCACAGGGCCGAGAACCATTTCGCTTAAGATGGAGACGGCCTTACGATACTCGGACTGGCCCTGCTTGACTCGCGCAATCCTCTGGGCAGTCGTTTCGCCCTTGAGAGGGCGGTTTAGCGTTATGAGTAGATCGTAAACTTGGCGTGCCGTGGTCTCAATGTCGGCACGCTTTGGGAGTTCATAGGCCTCCAACGACGTGGCGGTCAACACAAAGACGAGGCTTCGTTTCTCCCCCAGGGAATATTCCAGGAGCAGAGTGTGGTCATCGAGCAACTGTTGCTGAATCTGCTTTGCGGTCAAGGGACGCGGTTGGGTGAGCCCCGCGTAGGCCGGACTGCTTGTTCGTATTTGTGCTTCGACCTCCTGATACTGATTCAGGAGTTCCTCAATCTCCTTGCTCAGGGCGGCAACCTGTTCAGGAGTGTGCTTCCTTTGCAAGACGTCGATTCTCCTGATCGATTTTGCCGACATCGCCTGCTGAAGAGTTCGTTCGCGCTCAAGCTGGGCGGGGTCGGCCCCTTGCCGGATATTTACGTGGGCTTCAGCGAGTGTTTCCAAAAGCGCCCTCGCGCGTGACCTTTCGAGCACTTCGAATGCGAATTCTTTTTGCTTCTGCGCGGCGAGCAGATCGGTGTACGCGGTGTAATATTCCGCGCGCCTGGCTCGAAATTCCGACTGGGAATTGCTTGATCCGCCTAACCGTGCCATTTGAGATTCGAGGACGTCAATGGCTTCGCGATACAGTTGCAGTGCTTGTTCCGGCTGCTGCCTGTCACGCATGATTGCGGCGAGCAGAGCTAACGAATCGGCATATTCGGCGCTTTCCGGAGCGAGTTCTTTTCTTATCTCCAGCGCTCGGCGGTCGTACATCTCCGTGTCAGCTATGTCGCCGCGGCCAAGAGCGACCGCGGCAAGATTAGTTAACATCGCGCCCGCAGCTAGACTTCGGGGCGCAAGCTTCTCGATGATGGTCAACGCCTTCTGAAAGGACTCCTCCGCTTTGTCGAGAGAGCCGCCGGCGAGTTCCACTTCGCCTCGATTATTAAGAAGTGTGGATACGCGGAGACTGCCAGGCTCGGCTTTCTCGTCGATCGCCAGGGCGTGCTGCAAAAATTCGACAGCGCCGGCTAAATCTCCTCGCATCTGCGCAACATTGCCGAGATTCGTCAAGCCCGGTACTACAGCGACGGTTTCGGGCGCGAGCTTCTGGTAAATAGCGTATGACTGCTGATAGAAACCTGTAGCCTCGTTCAGGTCGCCGCGGTCCTGGGCGATTATGCCGAGGCCGTTCAGGGTGGCGCCCATTTCTGGGCTCCCGGGAGCCACCTTCTCGCAGATTGCCAAGGCACGGCGCTCACTTTTCTCGGCTCCGATCAGGTCCCTGCGTTGCTCTGCAATGACGCCAAGGGTGTTGAGACTGGATGCCACATCGAGACTGTCGGATGCGATTTTTTCCTGTATGGCAAGAGCTTGGCGAGTGTAATCCTCGGCTTGAGCCAGGTTTCCGCGATTCCCCTCCACACTCCCAAGATTCCCCAGTAGCATCGCCACAGCGAGGCTTCCGGGCGCGATCTTCGCCTTGATCTTCAGTGCCTGGCGATAGAAATCCTCCGCTCCATCTTCATCGCCCCGGCGACCGGCAATGAGACCAAGACTGAGTAGGCTGGACGCCACATCAAGCCCCCCGGGCGCGAGCTTTTCCCTGATGGCCAAGGCTCCTCGAACATACTCTTCGGCTTTGTCGAGGATTCCAAGACCAACTTCAACATTGCCGAGATTATTTAGGCCGGCCGCCACTCCGAGGCTGTCGGGTGTGAGTCTTTCCTGTATTTCCAAGGATCGCAAGTAATAGCTCTTTGCTTTTTCCAGATCGCCACGATCTTTTGCCAAGTTACCGAGAGCATTCAGGCTTTTTGCCACAGCAATGCTGCCGGGCGCGAGTTTCCCCCGTATCTCCAAGGCCTGGCTTTGGCAGCCCTCTGCTGTGTTCAGATCGCCCCGATCCTCGGCGGCATAGCCGAGGCCGTTCAAAGTTGATGCCACGGCAAGGCTGTCGGGCGCAAGTTTCTGCCGTATCTCCAGGCTCCGGCGATAGTATGTCTCTTCCTTATCCACATCGCCATGGTCTCCGGCGAAGTCGCCAAGCTCTGTCAAGATCGCCGAGGCAGCCAGTGTGTCGACGCCCAATTTAAGTATTTCCTTGAGCGCTTCCTGACGATATTTATCGGTACTAGCCGGATCGTTCAGTTGATCGAAAATCCTGGCCAACGCTTGCAATAATTGCGCCTTTACTTCCGGACCGGCTCCCGATGCTTCCTCGATCGCTTCTTGATAGAGAGCTTTAGAATCGTTCCAGTGCTGTGCATTCGCTAACGCCTGCGCGGCGCGGGATAAAAACCATGGGCCTAGCCATGAACACTGATATTTCTTAGCTTCGGCCGCGGCTGCTCGCGATCGCTCCGCCGCTTCACTTAGCTTGTCCGCCTTTGCCAGTTCTTGTGCCTCCTGGAGGATTGCAAGCAGCGGCGGAGGAAGACTTGGGCGGGCCCGGATACCCCATTTGTCAGGACCCATTACCCACTTCTGCTTCAGCCCGACCCGCGTGCCCTCCAGCGTCACTCGGCCTCGCGGTCCCTGTTCTATTTCTATTTCGGATAAGTCGAACGGCGACTCAATTTCTTCTCCTTTTACATCACTCCGAGCCCAATTCAGGATGATGTCCCCATGAGTTAATCCTGCCTTTTCGCCTTCGGAACCTTTCGCTATTGTTTCCACTATCAGACCCTGTTTGAACTCTGCCGCGGCGCAGAGGGGAGTGGAGTTTTCCGATTGCGGCGTCTCCCCCGAAATGGAGAGAGTGGTCACAAATAATAAGGAGAAGAGAGAGACGTATCGCGCGCCTGATCGCGACCTCAGGATGGAGATCAACGCCAGCGTATTGGGCGCGCGGTATCCACTCCACATGATAGGGACTCCTAGGGAATGTTCTTTGGTGTAGTCTCGAAAGTTTTTTGGGGGCCGGGTGGAGCGAATTATCTGCCTATGCCAACGCCCTGTCAACGCTATCTCCAGAACTACATTCGGAAGAGACTCACAGGATCGAGTATTTTATTGTTCGGCTGTAACGTTTCCGGCCCTGACGCCAGTAGTTGATAAGGGCGGCCGCGCGACTGCCACTGTTGCATGGGAGAGAGGGCGGCTCCGGATCGAGGCTTTGAAATGTTTGTGAAGAATATATGGGTTGTTTTGACACTGGGATGCCGCCATTTGTATGATTGGCCTCCCCCTTTCGAACGGAAGTTGTGTATAGGCTCGACGGTTCGATGTTGTGTGCCGCCGTGTTCCCCGGTGTAGTGCTTTAGGCCCCGCTGACTGCCTGCCTCGGCAAGAGCCGGCAGTGAAATCCGAGAGATTCAAGATGGACTGAAACGCTACTGCCCGGACGCGCATCGCGCTAGACGGTGGACGAGAGGACAATCATCGATGGCCACTCCGAGAGTTCAACTGGCATTGGCTTTGCTTATCGCGCTCGGCGGTTATGCGGCCCGGGCGCAGACTGTGGCCGTCACGCCATCCTCGACAAGCATCACAACTGCGCAGGCCCTTTTCGTGACAATCGCGGTCAGCGGTGGGACGGGCAGTCCGACACCCGCCGGCACGGTCACCCTGACGGGCGGCGGCTACTCTTCCGCGGCCGTGGGTCTGATCGGCGGTGGCGTGACCGTGACAGTTCCTGCCGGAGCCCTGACTACAGGCAGCGATATCCTGACGGCGACCTACATCTCGGACCCTGCGAGTTCCACTACCTACAACAGCGCCACGGGCACGTCCGCGGCGGTGACGGTGACCGCGACCGGCACCAGCGGCCTGGGGGAATGGACCTGGATCGATGGAAGCAGCGCGCTGTTCTGCAACGCCGGCAACTGCGGCCAGCCCGGGGTTTATGGGACGTTGGGGACGCCTGTCGCCGGAAACATTCCCGGGGGCCGCAATGGCGCCGTGCGCTGGACCGATACCAGCGGCAATTTCTGGCTCTTCGGGGGCAACGGCCTCGACGCCAATGGAAATCGTGGCGACCTGAACGATCTTTGGAAGTTCAATCCTGCCACGAAGGCATGGGCGTGGATGGGCGGCAGCTCGACGGCCGGGAGCAATGGGTTCCAGCCCGGGGTTTATGGGACGTTAGGAACGCCTGCTGTGGGGAATGTGCCCGGAGGCCGCGAAGGCGCTGTGAGTTGGGTCGACGGCAGCGGACATTTCTGGCTTTCCGAAGGCATCGTCTTTGATACGAGCGGGGATGAGGGTCTGCTCAACGATGTTTGGGAGTTCGATCCTTCCATCAACGAATGGACATGGATGGGCGGAAGCAGCACGCTTGTATTTAGCTGCGGAGCGCATGGACTCGCATGCGGCCTGCCCGGCGTGTACGGCACGTTGGGAACGGCTGCCGCCGGCAACCTTCCAGGAAGCCGGCGTAACGCCACGAGCTGGACCGATAACAGCGGCAATCTGTGGCTTTTCGGGGGGGCGGGCTACGACTCAAACGGCGATATCGGGGATCTGAATGATCTTTGGGA
>Ga0209483_1000780_pt1 | contig 25978 bp, 14 predicted proteins | sample NGEPerA_FD_184508 | JGI IMG/M metagenome (GOLD analysis project Ga0209483, IMG submission 184508) | Arctic peat soil microbial communities from the Barrow Environmental Observatory site, Barrow, Alaska, USA - NGEE PermafrostL2-A... | ecosystem: Environmental > Terrestrial > Soil > Wetlands >... | reverse complement strand
ACTCCCGGCGTCCCCCGCGCCGCCCGTTGGGTTGTCCGCGCCGCCCGCCCCGCAAGCCGCGCCGGATGTGGAAGTCCTGCCGCCACCGATTGCGCCGGCGTCCGATCCGTTGTTTGGGATGAGCCGCGACTTCGGGACGTTCCTGGGCGGCGTGCCCTTGATGCTGGCCCCGACGGCCGCGGCGCCGCCGACGTTCGGCGACAGGCCGGTCGTGGTTCGCCGTGACCCGCTGGGCCTGTCGCCCGGACATGCCGCCCAGGTTCGCCAGCCGTTGATCGAGCCCGGCCCGCCGCGCCATGAGCAGGCCAACGCCAACGCCAACACCAATGTCGAACTGACAGATCAGACCGCAACGCGGGCCATGGCGCCCGTGAGTGATGCGGCAGCGCCGCCCAACTCGTCGCCGGCATCCGCGCCGGCTCGCGGGCAATCGCCCGCGGATGAGCCGCCCGAATTGTTTGACGCCACGCCCGAAGCGCTCGATACGCTGCCCGATGATTCGCTGGAGGCGATTTCGGATGTGACGCAGGTATTGGGCGAAGCCCCCATGGCGCCGGCGGCCCATGCGCCCGCGCCGCCCCCCGCGCCAAGCCGGCCCGCGGCAATGGGTACCCGGCCCGCGCCCGATGCCAGGGGAGGCAAGACGCCGGCCCGACCGCCCGTCCGCGCCGTCATACCGCCGCCGCCGGCGGGGGCGCCCGTGACGCGGCGGCCGGCGCCCGGCGCGCGGCCTGGGGCGGGGCGTGCCGCGACGGCAGGAGCCCCGCCAGCCGGGCCGTTCGATGGGCTGGTGTTGCCGGCGGACGTTTTCTCGCAGATGCCCGTCAGCGGCGCGGTCTTCGGCGCGCCCGAGGTCAGGGCGCGCGGCGGGGCTAGTTCCGGCGCGGGAGCGCCCGGACAGCGCCGCCTGGCCGTCGCCCGTCCGCCCACCGCGCGCCAGCCGGGCGATGCACCGCCGGCGGCGCACACCAAGACCCCGGCAGTGCGCAAGCCCGCCGAGGGTCCGCCCGCAGCGCCGGCCAAGGCGACGGCATCGCGCAAGCCCGCCGCTCCCGAAAAGCCGGTTGAGCAAATTCAGCCGGCGCGATCGATTGAACCGGCGGCCGATCGCCTCGCTCCCGACTCGTTCGATCATGCCTCACCCCCGGACGCCCCCGAAGCGCATATGGGGGACGTGCCGTCGCCGGAGCCTCGGAAAAAAAAGAAGCGAAAATTTCCGTTCCTCGGTCTTTTGCTTTTGCTTGCGTGTGCCGGCGGGGCGGCGGCGGGCGTCTGGTTCCTCTTGGCGCCCACGGCGGACGTGCGCGCGGCCATTCGCTTCCAGGGGCTTGATAAATATGATCCGGCGAAAGCCGCCGACTTCGCCCGCGCCCGCGCCGATGAACTCCGCGGCACCGGCGCAACGGGCAATGACGTGCGGACGACGGCGCAGAAGAGTTATGAAGCGGCGTTCGGCGCCGGCGGGGCGGGCTTTCTCTATGGCCGCACCGATGCCGACGCCGCGGCGTTCGATTCCATTCTCCACAGCGCGCATGTCGAGGGGGATCGGCTGATTTTGGATGATGCGAAAAGCCATCATGCCCAGCGGGATGCCCGGCAATTCCGCGCATTGCTGAAAGTGTTTTATGCCCTCAACGCGTCGCAGGGCGACGCCGCCGCGATCCAAAAGGCCGGCTTGGATCGCCTCCAAACGGCCGTGGCACAAGCCGAGCAGCAGATCGGCGAACTTCAACAGCGGTCGGCCGAGCGCGCCAAGGCGCAGGGCGAGTACGCCATCGCCGTGCAGAATGTGAAGGATGTGACTGCCCGCGCCGCCAAGACCCAGCAGGTCTGGAGCAACGCCGCCGGAGCAGCGCGAAAACTCCAGGCGGATCTGGATGCGATCGTGTCGGGCGCGCCGGCGGGGCAGGCGACTTCGGGCGATGATGATCCGCAGGTGAGCGATTTGGCCCAGCACCTTCAGGAATTGAACGGATCGCTGTCGGCGGCGTGGGCCGCCCAGGGAGGCGATGCGGCAGCGGCGGTGAGCCAGGCCCTCACCCCGTTCCAGCAGGATATTGACACCTATTCCGCCGCCTCCGCCGGTGGGCCGGCGGTGGCCGATTATCTGGCCAACGCGCGGCGGGGGCAGCGCGCCATGCATCAGGCCATTGATGATTTCGGCCAGCAGCGCCGGCTCAATCAGCAGGCCCTGGAGGATTTGAACCGTGCCCTGGCCGAGCCGTCCCCGGGGATCCTCGAAGCCAACCTGCTGGGCCAGGTTCTTTCGGCGCAAACCGCGAAATTGAAAGGCGACCTGGGCCGGCTGGATGAGGTATTGGGCGCGCAGCTTGATTTGCTGGGCAGCGCCGCCCCCGCCCCCGAATCGCTGTCGTCCGAGGGGCGGCAGATCGTCGAACAATTGTCGCGCCGGCTTTTGGCCGTCAAGGCGGCGCGTCAACAGGTGACCGGAGCCCTGGCGTCCATCGGTTCGGGAAATGCCATTGCGTCTTTGGAAAATCAGTTGGCGCAGACGCGTACTGCGTTGGACGCGCGCCGCCGGCAGCTTGCCGCCGCGCCCGCCAACGGCGCCGTCCCAGGCGATGCCGCCCTAGCTGCCGCGTCGGCAAAGCGCACGCAGATCGAACTGACCCAAACCCAGCGCGCCAAGGCGCTGGCCGACTGGGAGGTGGCCCAGCGGGACGCGACGGCGGCGCAGGAGGCGCTGGATAAGCTGCGCCCCGGCCAGGTTGACTTCAGCCGCGACAACAGCCAGCTTCTCGCATTGCAACTGAAGCGATCGGGCCTGGCTTCGGAACTGGATCGTCAAAAAGCCAACACGATTCTCTACCCGGAGGATCCCGACCGCGATGAAGCCGTGCATATCACCCGCCAAACCGATGTGCGCGGATATGTGATGGCAGCCCTGGGCGTGCTGTTCGCGTTTCTGGCCGGCGCGCTGATCGCCCGGCGCCAGCACCAGTCGCAGCCGCCCTTCGCCGATCATTTTTCCGGTTTGGAACACGACGAAAGCGGCGCCATCCATTCTCGAAGCGGCGAGCCGGTTGGGGTATAATGAACTGGAAATCGGTGAATGGTGAATGGGTGAATCATGAGTCTTGCGGTCACAATTTCAGCCGCCGCCGAAGCGCTACTCCGCGAGAAGGCAGCGGCCCATGGCCAGCCGCTCGACCAATACGCGTCGGCCGTGCTGGAACACGCCGCGACGGCCGTCACTGCTGACGAGGCGCTTGCGCCTTTTCGTCGGCAAGTCGCCGAGAGCGGCATGAGTGACGAACAACTTGACGCATTTTTCGAGGACGTTGGAGAGAAGGTTTTTCACGATCGGCAGCATTGACCGTGGCGAGCCCATTGAAGGTCGCGGTATACGATTGCATGATTTTTCTACAGGCGGCAGCCAGACCTGATCCGATCACACGGAACGATGCGGCTCGTCCTGGAGAAGAAGGTCACGCTTTGCGTGAGCCCAGCGATAATCTCGGAAATTAAGGATGTACTCACGCGCGGCGAGTGCATGAGTTGCAACAGAACGACGCCAGTTAGCTTTGCGGCTTCTTTAATGTCCTGATTTCTGATTGACCGCTTATCCGCTCCGCGACCGTATTTTGAATCGCCCGCCCCAACCACAGATCAAACATGAAAAGCAGCGCCCACGCCGCCGCCGAAGCGGCAAGGAGAATGTGTTGGCGGTGGACGAGATTTTGAAATGGATCGGCATTTGGCCGCAGGTCGCGTATGACGTTGGGCAACCAGGTGAATTGCACCATTGTCACGATGAACGCCAGGCAGTGAAACAGCGCGACGGCGGTAACCAGGATTTTGCGCCCCTCCGCCCGGCCCCGGCGGCATCGGCCAGCGCTCCAGAACGCCAGCGCACCGACAATCAATAGCAGTATCGAAAGGGCGGTCAGGAATCGGCCGGGCCCCGGGTCCGCGAGCAGGGCGTGAAGCCGCGGGCTGCTGACTTTGGCGGGGAAGATGGCCAGTCCGAGCCAAAGCGCCGCCGCCAGCATCGCCGTCGCGCCGGCCCAGGCGCAAAAACGGTACACAAACATTTCTGCCGGCCAGTGCGGCGTGGAATTCAATGGCATCGCGGACGGATGATTCTGGGCGAGCGGCATTGCCACGGGCGATTATAGCAAAGTACCGCTCGGGCGCGGCGGGGCGGAGCGGCATCCGCGCAACATCGGGCCGCCGTTGATGGGTCGCCGCGCTGCTGCTACCGTCGCGGACGCCAATGGCAGTTCTCGTCCCGCTCATTTGCGCATTGCTGATCCTTGCGTGGGCGCTGCTTTCGGGCGCTGGATTTCGCAAGGCGTTTCTCATCATGTGCGTCGTCATCGGCGTGTTGGTCGCTGGCATCACCGAGTTATTAAGCCTGTTTCACGCCGTGACGTATGGCGGCCTGCCTGGGGCCTGGACATGTGCCGCGGCGCTGTCGGCGTGGGCGGTGGCAAGGCGGTGGGCCTCAATGCCGAAATGGTGGGGCAGACAGGAATGTCCGCTCCATCAAAGACTTCTTGCGGGAGTTTGGTTTTTATCGCGCCGGATGCGAAAATCGGTTTGTGCCGCTTGGCGGCCGCTGTGGGGCGTTGGGGCGATTGTGGTGATGACCGGCATCATTGCCGTGGCTTCCGCGCCGTCGAACTGGGATTCGATGACCTATCACCTGCCGCGCGTCATGCGGTGGATGCAGGACCGGTCGGTCGCGCATTTTCCGTCGAATTTTCATCCGCAGTTGTATCACCCGCCCTGGGCGGAATTCGCGATTCTGCATTTGCAAATCCTCGCCGGCTCCGACCGCTTCGCGTTCGCGGTGCAATGGGGCTCGATGATCGGCTCAGTGATCGGCGCTTCCCTCATCGCGCGGCATATCGGTGCGGGCGCGCTGGGTCAGTCGATGGCCGCCGTGTTCGTTGCAACGCTGCCGGCTGGAATCCTTCAGTCAGAAAGCACGCAAAACAGCTATGTGGTGGCTTTGTGGCTTGTCTGCTTTGTCGAAAGTGTGTTCGCCTTTAGCGGCCGCTTCGGCCACGCTTTGTGGCACGGGCGGCCCGCCCGTGAGCCTGGCGTACCCGGCGGGCGTCGGTCAATCGCCGGCCGCTTGCGCGACGGGAAGCCCAAAGGATGGATGGGCCCCGCCGCGTTTGCCGGCGCTTCGCTTGGCCTTGCACTGCTGACCAAGGGAACGGCGTATTTATTCGCGATTCCGTTTGTCCTTTGGCTCTGTTTCATCGTGCTAAAGGGAGCGGCGCCGTGGCGAGGGCGGGGCAGGTCCCCACGTCCGCCTCCGGGCGCGCATTCAATGTCAGCCAGACACGACTTGCCCCCGCGAACAGATGTGCCGCGCCGCTTGGCTGCGCTACTGGCCCTCGCCGGCGTTGCCCTCGCGCTCAACTGTGGGCATTACATCCGCAACATCCGAACATTCGGCAGCCCGCTGCTTCCCCGCAACGAAGCCGTCTTCTACCGAGTCGATTCGATGTCTCTTCCGCTGCTGGCCTCCAACCTCGCCCGGCATATCGCCATCCAAATCTGGTATCCGGGCAATCGCATCGCGGGAAAGGCGCAAGCAGTGTGGTACGCGATTTATCGCGCGCTCAACATGGATCCCAGCGATCCGCGGATCACCGTGCCCCATCGCACCTTTCAGCTTAGCCCTATTCTGATCAACGAAGACATCACGGGCAACCCATTTCACGAACTGCTGATTGCCGTTGTTTTGCTGCTTTGCGTGCGGCGAATTGTGCGAAAGCCATGCAAAACAGACTTGGCAAACCGGAAGGAATTGAATGGCGCGGGACTGCTACTGGGTTTGATCACGGCGGCGCTCATCGCTTTTTGCGCCGGCGTGAAATGGATGGAATTTAATGGACGTCTGGAACTGCCGTTGTTTGTGCTGACGGGCGCGCCGGTTGGGGCGGTGTTGTCACGCGCGATGAGGCCGCGCTATCTGTCGGCGATCGCCTGGGCGCTTCTTGCGATGTGCATTCCATTCCTGCTGGAGAACCCGAGCCATCCTCTGCTCGGGCCATACAGCATCCTGCGCACGCCGCGCGAGGCGCAATATTTTTTGAATCATCGATCCATGCAGGGCCCCTACGAGCAGGCCGCGGATTTGATTGCAAGCCGGCGCGCGGCCGGGCCGATTGGCATTGATGCGCCCGGATTATGGGAATATCCGTTTTGGGTATTGTTGCGAAATCGCACCGGGGAATGGCCATTGCTTGTTGATGTGCCGGCAACGGTGGTTCCGCCGGGCACGCGAAAGCCCGATCCCGCCGCGCTCGATGCGATCATCGTCATCGATCCAAAAATGCTGCCGGTGTATCAGGCGCAAGCAAACTGGCGGCCCATCGAAGTTTTCGGACCGGTGACAGTTCTTTTACGCCGATAGTTAGCTCTGGAGTATAATCCATCCAAGACCGCGCATTTTGAATTTTCCGCTTTTCCGCCTTTGAATTTGTTTCGGATTTCGTGCTTCGGATTTCGGATTTTCACCCCTCACTTGGGTTATTGGCATCGTGGCTAAATCCCGCATGTCCCAGCCTAATACACGCCTTCCACCACAGTTCCCGCAAACCCGCTGAACGGCTGCACATTCCCCGCCCCATCCCACGGATACGGCTCGCAAGGGGGCCGGCGGATAGCCTGGTCGCGCTCCAGGAAGCGGGGGATGAAGGTTTCCCTGGTCAGCGTCGTGAGCATGACGCGGCCTTGTTGGCCGTACTCGACTTTCTTTTCGTTGTCATGGAAATCCTGTATCTCCACCACCGCGCGCGGCTGGGGGGCGTGGTAGATGATCTCGTAATTATCCGCCGGATCGAACGGCTTGGCGGGGGCGAGGCCCATGAGCGTGTTGCCGTAGGTCGGGCGGAAGTCGATGCCGGGGGCGAGCTCCTCGCGGGCGAAGCGGTGAAACTGCGGCGTGAACTCGGTTCCGCCGCCGAAGATGCCGGTGATGCCGTAGCGAACGATGTCGATCTTTTCGCACAACGCCTCGAGCAGCTTGGGGGTGGTGAAGATGCACTTGATGTTGTCGTGGCTGCGGAGAATCGTGAGGGCCTGGTCGATGGCGTGCTGCTTGTAGAGGTTGGCTTCCTGAATTTCGCCGCGCTTGATGCACTTGATGACCCAGCGCGGATCGAGGTCGAGGCAGAAGGCGATTCCGCCGCCGCGATATTGGGCGAGGTGCTCGACGGCCAGCCGAAGCCGGCGCGGGCCCGATGGGCCCAGCATCAGCCAATCCGCGCCCGGCGGGAAGGTTTCATCGGAGAGGGTTTTGGAGAACAGCTCGTAATCGGTGCGGAAATCGTCGATCTGCAGCCGGCTCTTGGGCACGCCCGTCGAGCCTCCGGTCTCGAAGACGTACATCGGCTTGCCCTTAAGTCCGCGCGGCTGCCAGCGCCGCACGGGCCCGCCGCGCAGGGCATCGTCCTCGAAGTGGCCCAGCTTTTTCAGGTCGGCAAAGCAGTGAACCTCCTTGCGCGGGTCCATCCGGGCCTTCTTCGCCCAATCCAGCCAGAAATCGCAACCCGTGTCAGGATTGAAATGCCATTCGATGATTTCCTTCACCTGCGCATCAAGTTGCTCGGCAGCCTTGCGGGCATTCGGTTCGATCATGGTCGCCATCAGTTTATTTCCCGACAATGTATTTCCGCGAGAGATCAACACCCGCGACTCCATCGGCCTCCGCCGGAGAAGATTAACCACATAGGCACAAAGACACGAAGGAGTAACATTTCAAACAAAAGAAAGCATAGCTTTTTAGTCATTGAAACCGACCGCAAACCATTCCCTGAACGGTTGCAAGCGAGTCGCATTTGCAATGATCTATCTTCCCTTCGTGGCTTTGTGGCTTTGTGCCTTTGTGTTTAATCTTTCTTCTCTGGTTTTATTCTGATTTGGCCGGCGCGCTTTGCGCTCCGGTCTTGATGGCGTAAATACGGTCGCGGGTGGTGAGATAGAGGACGCCATCCACCAGCACCGGCGAGCAGTAGCTCGCGCTGTCGAGGCTGTGCTCGATGACATCATCCTTGGTGGGCGGCTTTTTGGAGACCGGGAAGATTCGCACATCGCCGTCTTCGTCGGTGACGAAGACTTTTCCGTCGGCGTACATCGCCGATCCCCACATCGGGGATTCCATGTCGTAGGTCCAATACACCTGCCCGGTTTTGGCATCCAGGCAATGCAGGAACCCCGAGAAGTCCGGCACGATGCACAGCCCTTCGGGCGTAACGCAGCAGGTGGAGATCGTGCGGTTCATGTGCTCGGAGCGCTCGATCTTGCCGTTGTGGTCCAGGTCGAAGGTGGTGTATTGCCAAACGATCTTGGAATTGGGATTGGGCTTGCCGATGGTGCCGGCGGCCTGGATTTCGGCTTCGCCGTTGAGCAATTCCGTGCCCGGCTTGGGGGCGGCTTTGGGTTGGGCTTCGAGTTCGGCGCTGACGTCGCCCTGGCCGGTGATATCGACGCAATAGAGGTGGCCATATCCCTCGCCATGATCGGGGTCCTGGCCGCTGCCGATGTACATGTATTTCCCGACGATGCAGGGCGTGGCGATGACCTCGTTGCGCGTCTGCGGATAGACGGCGTTCTTTGGATTGGTGTCGAACCTCCAGACCACCTGTCCGTCGCGCGCATCAAATGCATACACCCAGGCATCGCCCAGCGGCGCGATGACCAGCGGGCGGCCATTGACGACCGCGATGGCCACGCTCGACCATTGCCCGTGCAGCACGCGGGGGCCGGCGATGTTGCTGGTCCAGATGACCTTGCCGTCGTTCTTGTTGAAGCAGACCAGTCCCGGCGCCTGGGGGGCGACGACGTGCTTGTGGGTGTCATCGACGCCGTTGCCGGTGATGGCGTAGATGTAATCGCCGTAGCTGGCGATGGCGCTGTCGGTCATGTTGTGCGGGAAGACGCCCAGCTTGGCCATCATGTCATAATCCCAAAGCACCGGCGGCGAGCCGTCGGGCAGCTTGGCGGCGCCTGGAGAAAGATCGAGACAGACGACGTGGCACTGGTTGGTGCAGTACCACAGCCGGCCCGGCTCGCTGTACGCCGTGGCGCACAGGCCCTCGCCGGGCCAGTCATTCACGCGGCCCGTGGGGATTTTGCTGTAGTATTTTTGCCAGAGGAACTTGCCGGTGTTTTGGTCGAACGCCATCTCCACGCCGCCGTCGGCGGTGATCTCTGGATTGAGATGGCTTTCGTTGTTTGTTCCGATGGTGACGATGCCCTGGGTGACGATGGGGTTGCCGTAGCTCTTGGAACCCAACGGCTGGCTCCATAGCACGTTCTTGCCGGTGGTCACGTCCCAATCGGTCGGCGCATTCTTCTCCGGGCTGACCATATTCCGATGCGGAGTCAGCCCCCACATCGGCCATTCATGTTGCGGCGTCGGCACCGGTTGCACCACCGGGTTGCCAGTGACCGCCGCCGCCGCCGCAACCGCGGCCGGAGCGGGAGAATCGGCGGCGTCAGTGCTGCCGGCCCATACCATCGCCACGCCGGCCAAGGCCAGGCCCGACAGAAGCATTCGAGGCGTGCGTTGCAGTTTGAAGGACATCATGGTTTTAGTTCCTCACAGTTCGTACATATACGGGAAGAGATTCACCACGGAGACACTGAGGCACGGAGGCGCTTTCGATAATCCGTGCCGGTCGCCGATCGGAGCGTTGAAGTTTGTACATCCCGGTCATTTAAGATGGGCGTTGATATTGATATTGTTTGAGGTTGTCGAATGACGTTGTTGTATCACGGGCGTCCCGCCCGTGCGTGTTGCTTTCAGATTCGGAATATTGTCGTTCTTCATCTACCGCGCCCTCCGCACGGGCGAGACGCCCGTGATACGTTAACGGCCTTATTTCCACGAAATCCACCGCGTGCAAGCCGCTTCACAGTTTACTCAATTACCTTGCAGAGAAAATCACCATTCATGCCGATGGCGTTGGTCATGCCATTCGTAGGGTTCGCTTCAGCGAACGCCGTTACGCCGCCGCGCGATGGGCCGCGTTCGCTGAAGCGAACCCTACAACACTAAAAGGACCATCATGGTTTAGTTCCTCAATGATGAGTGGCACGGGCGGCTCGCCCGTGATTTTGCTTTGACAAGAACACGGGTGGGCCGCCCGTGCCACTTCTTGAAATTGCCTTCGTTATTAAGAAGTCACTCAAGGTCGAATGCGCCTCCGTGCTTCCGTGCCTCCGTGGTTTCTTTCCGCCTCGCCTACTTGCTCGCCGCCTGGGTATTGGCTCGGGCCGGGGTGACGGCGAGGTTGTCGTAATAGATTTCGTGGTCGTTGGAGAAGCCCCACAGGCCGGGGCTGCCGTGGGTATTGGGGGTTTCGTCGGTCAGGCTGATCGTCCAGTCCCTGGGTTCCGGCTGGCTGGTCGGCCACGCTTTGCCGTGACAGACGGCTTTGCCGTTTTGCTGCTCGACGGTGAGCTTCAGGTGATACCAGGTGTTGGCCTTCCAGGGGAACAGGACCGCCGCGTGCGTCGCCAGTCCCGGTTGGGTTTCCACGCGAGGGAGCGCGGCGGGCCAGGCGTGCAGGCCCAGCCACTGGTTGCCGCCCTTGAGTTCCAGCACGTACCGGCTGTTGATCAGCCCCACGTCCGGCGTTTTATGAACCATCTGCCCGTTGTCGTTTACGACCGTCTCGCGGACCATCACGTCGCCGTCCACGGTATAGTTTTTCATGTCCGGCGTGCCGAAATACGTTCGGGCGCGGGCGAACAGGGGGATGTCGGTGAGCTTGGTCAGCACCTTGTGCGGCTTGCCGTCCGCTTCAGTCAACTCATGAACCGCGAATTTCATCCCCGCCCCAATCCACGTCAGCGGCGGCTTGTTGAGCGGAACTTTTGCGAAGCTGATCTTCCAGGGCACCGGCGGGAAGACGCGGACGCGGGCCAGGCCCGTGAGCTTTCCATCGGAAGCGAACACGCCGCCGCCCTGGATCGGGCCGTTGACGGCGGCAAACGTGCCATCCTGCGAAAGGTTTCCCTCAAGATTGCCCGCCTTGGTCGGCGCTGCCGGGGTAACCGGAGGCGGGGGAACTGCCGGGGCCGCGCTTGCTGCCGTCTGATCCGCCACCGTGACCTGCCCCTTGGCTGCCGCCGCGCTGTTGGCGCGATTCAGCAAGGCCTTGGGCTTGGCGCGGGGGGCGGGCATCGTGAGTTGCCCGATGTACCATTGCGGCTTGACTTCCCCGGCGGCCCGGCCCTGGGCGTCAAACGCCATCGCCTTGAATTGCACCGTATCGCCCGGATGCATCCACACATCGCACGGCACGATCTGCACCATCGCCGGCGGCTGGGGCCCGCTGGCTTTCTCTTCCGCCGGGCTGGCTGGAATCGGCTCGTTCTGCTCCGTGAACTCCTTGGGGCCAATGCAGTAGCTGGTATTCGCCGCCTGGATGTAAACATGCCCATCGGCAATCGCCACCGAGCCAAACGTCACATATTCGCGGCCCGGTTTCTCCTCCAGATCGACATGGCTTAGCACCTTAAACTTTTTCGGCCCCGGCTCCAGCACCCAGACGCGGCCATTGGCTTCGGGGAAGTAAAGCCTATTGTCGGCCCAGACCAGCGACGCCTTGCCGATGGTTCCAAAGCCCTTCTTGTATTTGATCTTGCCGGTGGCGGCATCAATGGAATAAATGACCGCCGAGTCATTGGCGACAAAAAGCGTCTTGCCGTCGGGCGTGAGCGTGGAGGAGGGGAACCCGGCTTCGATGCCCTCGATTCGCCAGACCACCTTGGGTGACTTTTTCTCGATCTTGCTGGCATCCAGACAGACGATGCCGCCAAGCTTGGTCGAGGAAACGTTATCCAAATCCCAGTTGGCGTAAACGAAGTTGCCGCGCACGACGACCGAGGCGTTGAATCCGCGTTTGGCGGCCTTGTAGGCCCAGAGCATTTTCCCGGTGCGCGCCTGGAAGGCATATACGCCGCCGTCGCCCGATCCGGTGACCATGACATGCTCGCCATTGACGTTGGTGATGACCGGGGTTTGGTAGGGGGCATCGGTGGGGATGGCGCCGGTGGCGGAGGTCCAGACGGGCTGGCCGGTGTTTTTGTCGAAGCAGAAGGCGCGGTAGGCGGCGCCGCCGTTGTCGCCCCATCCGAACGCCACGCCGATCAAAAATACATGGTTTTCATCCACGGCCGGCGAAGGGGTTCGCCCGCCGAAGGTGGAGATCAGGCCATATTCCTCGGTCATTTGGTGTTGCCAGATGACCTTGCCGCTTTGGCCATTCAGGCAGACCAATTCGTTTTCCGCGCCAAGGGCGTAGACGTTGCCGGTTTCCGGATCGCCGACCACGTTGGACCAGCCGACGCGATGGAACGGATCGTCGGTCATGTACATGTTCATGCCATGGATCCAGATCTGCTTGCCGGTTTTTGCATCCAGGCAGGCGACGGCTTCCTGGGTCTTGGGCCCCGGATTAAGCGAGGCGGTTGCGCCCTCGCCGGCGGGCACTTCACCGATGCGGGTGAGGACGTAGTATTTGCCCTTCATGACAATCGGGCTGGACATCCCGCCAACCTTCGCGCTCCAGGCGAGATTTTTCCCATCGGGGGACCAGTCGGTCGGCAGGTTGGTTTCGCGCGAAATCCCATCCTGCTCGGGCCCGCGCCACCGGTACCAGTCATTGGCTTGGGCGGATGAGGAGATCACGCCAAGCGAGGCCGCCGCGACGGTGGTGAAAAGCCAATTGCGAAAACGTGTGGTTTTCATGTTTTGTCTATCCCGAAAGGTTGATGAATCAGCGATTCGCCAGCGGCGCATTACTGGGCGCGGTTGTCAGGCCCGCCAAGCCGCATCATATGGGAACCCGCGGATTTTGTTCAAGGGTGGAATTATCTCCGGAAAACTGGAACGACTAACTGGGTCTGCGTTCACAGGGCATTCAATAACACTAAGACAATCGGGCCGCCGGATTGTTGTTTGGACAAGTATCGGATGATTTCACGCGTATGAATCGCCGGGCTTTGAGCTCGAATCGGGGGAGCGCGCCGGGAGCGACCGGGAGAACCTGGGCCCGAAAATGCAGGGCCTCCTGCAACGCCTCGCCCGCTCGGCGGGCCAGGCCGGCCGGGTCGGCGCAGGCCGGAATGGGTTCAACTTCCATCTTCACCTGCGTCAGCGCGCTGCCTTCCACTACCGTGCAGCGGAACTCGGCAACTTCATCAAAGCCGCGCAAAACCGCTTCAATTCCGGTGGGGAAGACGTTGTTGCCGCGCACGATGAACATCTCATCGACCCGGCCCAGGATGCCGCCTTCCAGGCGGGCGAACGACCTGCCGCAGGCGCATGCGCCGCGCGTGAGGCGCACCTGATCGCCGGTGCGGTAGCGGATCAGCGGGCTGCCCCATCGGCCCAGGTTGCTGAGTACCAGTTCGCCGATCTGCCCATCGGGCACGCCGTGCCCCGTGGCGGGATCGATCACCTCGGCGATAAATTCGCTTTCGACCACATGCACTCCTCCGCTGCGTTCCCGGCATTCGAAGCTGACCGGGCCCATTTCCGTCATGCCGGTATGATCGACGACGCGGGCGCCCCAGGCGGCTTCAATTCGGGCGCGGGTGGAGGGGATGCTGCCGCCGGGCTCGCCGGCCACGACGATCGTTTTGACGGCCGACCGGGCCAGGTTCATCCCCTCGCGCTGCGCGAACTCCGCCATGTGCAGGGCATAGGTTGGCGTGCAACAGACCACGGTCGCCTGGTTCTCCAGGCACATGCGCAAGCGGGCCGCGGTCGGCATGCCGCCCGCCGGCAGGGTCAGCGCCCCCACCGCCGACGCCCCCTCGAACGCGCCCCAGAATCCCACGAACGGGCCGAAGGAAAATGCGAAGAGAATGCGATCTTCCTCGCCAACCCCCGCGGACGTAAAGATGATTCCCCAAATCTTGCGGAACCACGCCCAGCTTTCGGCGGTATCCAGCCAGCGCATCGCATGGCCGCCGGTGCCGGAGGTTTGATGCAGCCGGCGGTATCGCTCTATTGGGTAGGTGAGATTCGTCCCAAACGGCGGATGCGCCAGTTGATCGCGCTCAAGGTCCGCACGCGTGGTGAAGGGAAGGGCTTGCAGCGGATCAGCCAGTGGGTCGAAGCCGATGCCCGCGAACTTCGTCTTGTAAAAGACATTGCCCGGCAGCACTTCGGCCAGCATGTCGGCAAGTTTGCGCCGCTGCAGCGCAAGTAGCCCGCCGGCATCAAGCCGTTCCTCCGCCGGCGAGAAAAACGGCCCGCGATCCGCCGATCCTGACCTGCCATCCAGCACAGCCGTCTCCGTGGTTGTCTTGTTCCCGGGCGTTGGGCCGTCGGTGAATCCGCCGACATCGTGAGGATCATTTGCCTTGTGTGGCCGCCGGCCGCACCGGCACCAGCCGAAAGATCTGCCCCGATCCCTTATCGAAATGCTCGCGGCCATCCTTCATTTGCATCCGGCCCTCGTCGAGAATGTACATCGCGCCATCGGGGCCGAACTTCACGTCGAAGGGGCGCTCGATGAGATCGGGATTGTGGCCGATGCTGCTGCCGGGAAGATCGTGCACGTTGCGGACGAAATCCGCCGTGACATGACGGGCCAGATCAACGCGCACGACCTTGAATCCCTCGCGGCGCGGCAAAACCACTCCGCCGCTGGCGAACGGCGTGCGGTCGCCGCTGAGGACTACGATCAGGTTGTCGCGGTATTCGCGGTTGGGTCCGCGGTAGAACGCCAGTTTTCCCGCGCCCGAGAGCGAAGGGAAAGCGGCTTCCAGCAGGGCATCGCGCCGGGGCGCTTCCAGGCCGCTGGCGCGTTGGTCGATGAGCGGACGGACCTGCGGATAGCCGCTCCTGGAGATCATCCATTCAGGCGGCTGATACAGCGGTTCGCCCACGCTCCGCAGATCGGCAGTGTAATCGGGCCAGCCAAACCAGACGTTTCCATCCAGCAGCAGGCGCAGCAGGGCACAGGGATCGTTCTTGATCGGGCGCGTGCCGCGCATCTCCATGCCCTGGTTGGTGAAATAGGCCTGGGCATACTCGTTGAAGACGATGCCGCTGGGATTGTGAATGCCGTGCCCCTGGACTTGCGGGAATCCGCCGTGGCGCGGGACCGAGTAAATCGCGCCGCTGGGCCGGCCATCGGGCGAGCCGGGGATGCGAATCGCGAAGCTTTGGCTGAACGCCTGGAACGCCGCCGTCACGGCAAGGTCCGCGGGGCCAAACAATCCGGCCAGCGGATTGGGCGTCTGGAACTTGTAGCCGAGCAATTCAATGTCATGCCACGGCACATCATGCAACTCGGGATGATCGCGCACCCAGCGCATGGCCCAATCGTCGATGCCCACCACGCCGCTGTTGGTATAGGTGCCGCATCCAAACCACAGATCGCCGGTCACCGGATTGATCGCCAGGTCGGTCAATCCATACTCGCCCTGCGCGGGCATCCCCGCGACCAGGGTTGTATGATTCCCGGCTGAATCCAGTTCAGTGACGACGCCCTGGTCGTGCTCATCGCGATGGGTGACGATGATTTTGCCGTCCGCGACGACCATGCCGCCGATCGGCCCATACATGCGCCAACCCCCGCGGGCGAGATAGAACGGGAACTTGGGCTTGCGCGGATAGACGAGGACCGGCGCGGCGCCACTTCGCGGAAATCGCCAGATTTGCGGCTCATCGCCGCGCTCCCCCTGTGCGATCAGCAATGACCCGTCGGCGTCAAACGCCTCGCAGGTCGGCGCGGTGAGGCCAGTGGCGAAACGCCGAAGCTCGTAACCCCCCGGGTATTCAACATCCTTGCGATCGATGGCATGCTGCTCATCAGGCAATAACACGCGCGGCGGGGCGGTGCAGCCAGCCAGGAGCCAACTGACGCCAAACAGCGTGAAGAGAATCATTGCACGGCTCAATCGCGCCGGCAGTTCCATCGTTTCCGGGGTGTTGTCGTCTTTTTTGGCACGGGCAGCCTGCGCATGAGCGGGAAAACTCGTGACACGGGCGTCTCGCGCGTGTTGGTTGCAATCATGTCCCAAACAGGCGCATGTTTGCAGTGATCCGCGCCGTGCGCACGGGCGGGACGCCCGTGTCACGATGGAGCCGGCAGGCTTTCCACGGGCTACCCGTTTTCGAGCCACACGGTCACGCTTCAATCCCGGCAAGAAAGTCCAAATGGCGCATACCCCCGCATTCGCTGCCCGCGCCCACACGGCTGCGTTCATACCAACTCCTTCAAGCAACCCACACTGCACCATACTTCACGCCGCTCAAATCTTGACGGCCTTCACCAACTCTTTTACATGTTCCACGCTGTTTTGGAACATCCGCCGTTCGTCGGCATCCAACTCCACTTCGATGACGCGCTCCACGCCGTCGGTTCCCAGTACGCACGGCACACCCACGAAATACCCGCCGATGCCGTATTCCTTATCGCAATACGCCGCGCAGGGAAGGATTCGTTTCTTGTCGCGGATGATCGACTCGGCCATCTGCACGGTGGCGGCGGCGGGGGCGTAATACGCGCTGCCGGTCTTCAACAGCGAAACGATCTCCGCCCCGCCCTTGCGGGCGCGGTCGATGATCGCATCCAGCCGATCCTTCTTCACGAGCTGCGTGATCGGAATCCCACCGGCGAAGGTATATCGCGCCAACGGCACCATGTCATCGCCATGCCCGCCCAGCAGCAGCGCCTGCACGTCCTCGACGCTGCAGCCGATCTCCATCGCCAGGAAGGAGCGGAACCGCGCGGCATCGAGCACGCCGGCCTGCCCGATGATGCGCTTGGTGGGAAAGCCCGAAGCCTTCCATGCCACATACACCATCGCATCCAGCGGATTGCTCACGACGATCATCACCGCGTTGGGGGAGAAGCGGGCGACGTTCTCCGCGACGCTGCGCACGATGCCGGTGTTGGTGGCGATGAGATCATCGCGGCTCATGCCCGGCTTGCGCGCGATGCCGGCGGTCACGATCACCACGTCGCTGTTGGCCGTCGGCTCATAGGTCGTCGCGCCGGTGATCTTCGAGTCATACCCTTCAATCGGCGAGGCCTCGAAAAGATCGAGCGCCTTTCCCTGGGGCATTCCGTCCACCTGCGGGATATCGATCAGTACGATGTCGCCCAGTTCCTTGCCGGCGGCCCAATGAGCCGCCGTCGCCCCGACGTTTCCCGCCCCAATGATGCTGATCTTCGCGCGACGCATGAAGGTTCCTTTCCTTGCCAATACCAATCCGTCCGCGCGAAAACCTCGCGCCAACAGGGAAGTGATTATCGGGAAAGACGGGGGAGTTTCAATCGTTGTTCGCGGTAGGGAAATCGGCTGGCGGCAAGGTGGTGTCGGCAATCCACCGTATCACGGGCGTCTCGCCCGTGGAGTCGCGGTACGCCGCGATGTTCGACCGGTACTCCGGTCGAACACAACCGAGCGCAGCGACCGGCACGGTTGGCGCGCATCAGATAGCCATGCAGGATCATGCGTTGGTTGGCATTGGCTGAACCACGTTTCTTCGACCACCGCGCCATCGGCACGGGCGAGACGCCCGTGATACGTTGACGCTCTTTATTTTCGAGTAACAAGCACGGCTATTGAACGAACGCCTACTCTCACTGCACAATCCCCTTGGTCAACCTCAGGAACACATCCTCCAGCTTGATCTGCTCGCGCGAGATGCTGTCGATGCCGATGCCTTTAGAAACGAGCTTTTCCACGATGAACGCGTGGTGTTGATCGGGGTCTTGCAGGTGAACCAGCAATTGCCCATTGGCCCGTTCCACGCGGGAAATGCGGGCGTCTTCGCGCAAAAGATCGGCGGCAATCGCGGGATCGCCGACTACCTGCACATGGATTGCGCTGTTGGCGCGGGTTTGGGCGATGAGCTCTTCGATGGTGCCGACGACCAGCAGTCTGCCGCGCTCGATGATCCCCAGCTTGTTGCAAAACTCGCCCAGTTCCGAAAGGATGTGGCTGGAAACCATGATGGTCTTGCCCAGCCGCTGCAATTCCTTGAGCAACTCGCGGATTTCGATACGGGCCCGCGGATCCAGGCCGCTGGCCGGCTCATCGAGCAGCAGCACCGGCGGATCATGCACCAGCACCCGCGCCAGCCCAAGCCGCTGCTGCATCCCGCGCGACAATGAATCGACAAACGCATCCTGCTTGTATTTGAGGTCCGTCAACTCCAAAACGTCGGTCACCACCTTCTTGCGCAATTTGCGCGGGACGTGATACGCGCTGGCGAAAAACTCGAGGTATTCGGAAACGGTGAGATCCTCGTAGACGCCAAAGCTGTCGGGCATGTAGCCGACGTTTCGGCGGACGAAATCGCCATTGTCGGCGACCGCTTTTCCCATGATGTGGGCCGTGCCCGACGTCGGCTGCAACAGGCCGGCGAGGATTTTCATTGTCGTGCTTTTGCCCGCGCCGTTGGGCCCGATGAAGCCGAACACATCGCCGGGCTCGAGGCGCAGGTTCAAATTATTAAGCGCGGTCAACGCGCCGTAGCGCTTGGTGAGATGCACGGTGTCAATCGCCGGGGGCCGAGCGGGCGCTGGGATCGGCAGGGAGGGAGCGGGCGCCGCTGACGCCGGGGGAATCGCATCGGGAATCGGGCTGAGGTTCTGGCTCATGTTTGGCGTCACTTCCCGCGCTCCGGCGTACCCAGTTCGACCACCGCGCGGATGAATTCCCAGTTGGCTTCAATCGCCTCGGGCTGGCCCATCAGCTTTGCCACCGGGGGCGGTTTGACGGCTTGGGCATGAATTATCGCAAACTTGCCGGTCGACAGCAACGATTTCATGATGACTTCGCGCCGGGCGTTGAGGCCGGAAGCGGTTTTCCACAACTGCGATTCCTCGGGCACGCCTTGCGCCTGCTGATAATACGCACCGGCATATTGCGTCGCCGCGACCGCCTCGGGCGCGATGCTCGCCGTCACGCGCACCGTGGCATGGGCGGGGATTTCCGCCAGTTCCGCGGCGTCGCCGGCCGGCGCGGTCGATGGCGCGGCGATCGCATAAAGCTTGAGGTCCCCTGTTCCGTCTTTCACCATCACATGAAAATCGCGCAGGGGCCGGTCCATGAGATTTGTGAGAGTGCCGGTGACGCGCTTGCGGCCGAGTTTATTGGAGGCATCCGGCTCGATGCTCAGCTTGGCCGAGATCATTGGAGGCGCGGCCGCGATCTGGTCGCCGCGCAAAAAGCGCAGGCTCCAGACATTCACGAGCATCGGCTCTGGCGTGTTGCTGTCGCGCATCTGATGGAAATCCATGTCGAGCTTGAGCCCGCCGCCTCCTCCATAATCGCCCACGCCCGCCGGCTGCCACCATCCGCCTTCGGAAGGATCGATGGCATATTCGCGCGTACGCGGCGCGTACAGGCCGACGTAATCCGTGGTGGCAACGGTCGTGTCCCCGATCTGGTCGGCGGTGCGCAGCGTGCGATAATGCAACTGCCCGCTCTTGAAAAGATAGCCGACGAATATCGCGCCAAAAGTCACCAGCGCGATCCATCCGCCGGTGGTGATCCACGTCCAGGGCTGTCGGCCAAGCCGTTTGAGGACGAACCAATCCAACGGCCCCACGACGATCATCATGCCGATCAACACCACCGCGATATAGGTGAACCCGATCTGCGCCGCGCCCGGCACATTCCCCAGGAAGTTGGCCACCTCCATCGACGCATTGGACTCCCGCTGATCGGCGGTGATCACCGCGCCGGGGAATGTACCGGCCTGGCCGACCGCTCTCCCATTGGTCTGCACCGTCTGCTCGGCAGCCAGCGGAATCATCCCCTTCACCAACGGCTCCCAGAGCGCGCGAGTCTGATCGCCGGCCGGCACCGGCATGCCGCTGACATTTACCGGCGACAACACGATCTGCCCCAATCCCACGCGCCAGCCATAAGCGGAAATTTGCCCGTCATTGAGCAAGTCGATCTTGCGCGCGCCCGGCTTGGCGTCCAGCTTAAATACCGCCAGATTCTGATACCGAACCGGCAGCCCGATGCCATTCAACTGAGTTCGAGTGTATTGGATATTCTCCCGTTGCCCCACCTTCGCCGGCAGCACGCCGGCCAACCGGCTGCTGTCTGGGAATCCCGCATCGCCCGGCCAAAGTAGCAGATTGCCGCCAGCCTTCACCCAGTCCACGATCGCCTGCTGCTGGGCATCGCTCAGGGCCGCCGGCCCTTGCGTGGTTTGCACGAGATCGGGCTCGTTAAGCACTAGTAATTCGAGGCTGTCAAACCCGATCGCCGCCTCAGGCACCATATCGGGCTCGAGGTACCCGGTGGAGGTATTGGGAACGGCGTCTTTGAGCCCCTGCAATTCGCTGCGCCGCCCGCTCACGCCGACCATCGCGCCGCCGGCGTCAAAAGAAGGGCTCGCCAACTGGTTCGCCCCATCGTCGCCTGGAAAATGGGCCAACCCCTTGCCGTTCTCATCGCTGAGCGTGAAAGTCGCTTCCTGATATCCCCATCCATGCACCGGCGCCAGGATCGGAAACGTCCGCGGCGCCGGTCCAATCGTCACATGCTGGCGAATCCGCATCACGTAATTGCCGCCCTGCGGCCAGGAGATTTCCAGCACCGCATTGCGCGTCACCGAATCCGAAGCCGTCACAAACACCGGCGCCCACCGCCCCGACCGCAGCCGCCCGCCCCAGCCGCCTTCGACCGTCATCTGCGCCTTGCCCTGCACGATGCTGGCCGCGCAAAGCAGCAAACCCACAAACGCCAATGCAAGCGCAGCTGAAAATGACTTCATCGGCAGTTCCCAAAGTTGAAGGCGGGCTCGATTGTAACGGGGCCTGCGCAACATTCATAATCCACCGATTTGCCGAAAGACACGCAGGTTGGTTTAGTCTAACAAACGGCATAAGACCGCCTGCGGCAGGCGATTCTGTTATGGTTGACGGCGCGACCCGCGCGACGACGTCAGCAACTTCCCGACGCGGGGCAATGAATGGAGGTATAAATGTCTGCGAAAGCCGCGGCTCTCCTGGTTTTGTTGTGTCTGGTGGCGGCCTTCGTGTGGCTCCTCCACAATGACAGCGATCGCGCCAAGCACGCTTCCCCTACCGGCGCATCATCGCCGCATCATGATTGAGCAATGCCTCGGCAAGCACAGCGCCGGCGGCAAGGTCGAGCTTGTCCAGGGCCGGGTCGTTCTTTGCCTCTCCAACGGCAAGCAGCTTAGCGGCGGAAGCCGGATCAGCCGCGAAGACGGCCCGCTGCTCATCGTAAAGTTGATTGAGAACCGCCAATTCCGCGGGCGTTGGCGTGTGATCGGTGATCAGCCGGTATATCCACGCGGCCCGGTCTTCGACCGTGGCGCCGCCTTCCTTCATGGCGCGCTGGCTGATCAACCGGGCGGCTTCGGTGATCTGCACATCGTTGAGCAGCGTGAGCGCCTGCAACGGCGTGCTGGTGCTCTGCCGACGGGCGACGCAATAACTTCGGTCGGCGGCATCAAACGTCATCATCGCAGGCGGCGGAACCGTGCGCTTCCAGAACGTGTACAGGCTCCGGCGATGCAGATCGTCGCCGTGCCCCTGGTCATAATGCGGCCCGCCCATCGCCACATCCCACAGCCCATCGGGTTGGTACGGCTTAACACTGGGACCGCCTTGTTTCTCGGCCAATAGTCCGGCATCAAACAACGCCTGATCGCGCAGCATCTCCGCGGTCAGCCGTCGGCTGGGGCCGCGCGCCAGCAGTTGGTTGCCGGGGTCTTTTTCCAATAGCTCACGTGGGCATTTGGAGGATTGGCGGTAGGTCGCTGACAGGGCGATGGTCTTGAGAAGCCGTTTCATGTCCCAGCCGTTTTCGCGGAAGTCCACCGCCAGCCAATCGAGGACTTGCGGCTGAGAGGGAGGTGAACCCTGGCTGCCGAAGTTGTCGCTGGTTTCGACGATGCCTTTGCCGAACATCTGCTGCCACGCGCGGTTGACGATGACGCGAGCCGTAAGCGGATTGGCCGGATCCAGAAGCCAGCGCGCCAGGCCCAGGCGATTGCGCGGCTGATCTTTCGGGAACGGGGGCAATACGGCCGGGGTAGCGGCGAAAACCTGCTCGCCGCGCGCATCGTACGCGCCGCGCTTTAAGACGAAGGCCGGCTTGGGGTGGGCCATCTCCTGCATCACCATCACTTCTGGAATGGGGTTGATGACGTCATTTTCCTGCTTGCGCAGCGCGTGCAGCTCGCGCGTCAGGCGCACGGCCGGCTCGAAGGCATTGGCAAGGTAGTAGTCGCGGAGGGCGGCTTGAGCGTCGGGAGCGAGTTTGGCCGGGTCGGCGGCCCAGATTTCATCCGACGATGGTTTTCCCGCGGCTTTGGCCGCTTCCAGGAGCGTGAGCGCGCGGTTGAAGACGCGGAACTCGTCCACCTTGCCGTCCTTGAACCCGCTGTCGCGGAAGCGGTAGCCGATGGCCAGATCCGGCTCGCCGGCGGCGTAGGTGATGTCCTTGTAAAGGCCGTCGCGGATGACTTCGAGCGGTTGCGCGGCGCCATCAATATAGATCGCAACGCCCGCGGCCCGGCTTGAGCCGTCGTATGTCGCTGCTAGATGCGTCCACTGATTTGTCGTGATCGCGTTTTTCGTGCGCACCTTCAGCGAATTGCCCGGCCACATGTGATGCAATCCAAACGCGACGTGGCCGTCTTCCAGCAGCAGTTCATACCCCCGGCTGCCCGCGTCGATCGGCGCCTTGCTGTGATGAAGCACAACCATCCTTGGCGACAACGCCGGCGCGTTCACCCAAATGGCCAGCGAAAACGGATCGCAGCGCGTGAAGTGGCCCACGCCGGGGAAGACGAAACCGTTATCCCCGCTCAACATCGCGCCGTTCCCGATTTTTCCCGGCACGATCTTCGGACCCTCCACGGCCTTGCCGGGTTTTTTGGGATCAATCGAATTGGCGATCTGGTTGTTTTGGATGGAATCGAACGAATAGGCCGCGACTTCTCCGGGAATTGCAAACTCCGCGGGCCTTTCCTTGAGCCATGTGGCAAACGACTCATCCGCCGCCTGCCCTCGCGCTGCCGTTATCTGCTGTTGCTTTTGCTCGATGTCTTTGCCCAATTGAGCGAGCTTCGCATCCTGGGCATCCGTGGAAAGGATCAGCGTCGGCACCGCCATTGGGCTGGTGAAAAATGCCGTCTGCCCGGATTCATCCACGTTCTGGAAGAACGAGAAGAGCGAGTAAAACTCCTTCTGGCGGATCGGATCAAACTTGTGATCGTGGCAACGGCAGCATTCAAACGTCAGGCCCAGAAACGCGGTGCCAAAGGTATCGACGCGATCGACGACGTACGCGACGCGAAACTCCTCCTCGACGATGCCGCCCTCCTCGTTTTGCATGTGCAGGCGGTTGAAGGCTGTCGCCAGGCGCTGCTCCTTGGTGGCATTCGGCAGCAGGTCGCCGGCCAATTGCCAAGTGATGAACTTGTCGAACGGCAGGTTTTCGTTAAACGCCTTGATGACCCAATCGCGGTACGGCCACATGGCGCGATAGCGGTCGGCCTGATAGCCGTGCGTGTCGGCGTAGCGGGCGATGTCCAGCCAGTCACTGGCCATCCGCTCGCCATAACGCGGCGATGCTAAAAGCCGATCCACCACCTTCTCGTAGGCGTTCTCGGAATGATCGTTCAGAAAAGCATCCAACTCGACGGGAGTGGGCGGCAAGCCGGTCAGATCCAGTGACACCCGGCGGAGCAGCGTTGCCTTATCCGCTGGCGGCGCCGGGTTCATCTGTTGCTTTTCAAGGTTTGCCCGCACATACCGGTCGATCGGGCGACGACACCAATCCGCATTTGCAACTGGCGGCAACGGCGCTTTAACCGGCGGCACGAAAGCCCAATGCACGCCCCATTTGGCGCCCTGATCCACCCATTGCCGCACTGCTTCGATTTGAACTTGCGAAAGTTTGCGGTTGGACTTGGGGGGCGGCATTTTCACGTCCGGGTCGCTGGAAGTGATCCGCCGAATGATCTCGCTGTCGCCACTCCTGCCCGGCACGATCACCGACTTGCCATCTTTTAGCCGGAACGCCCCGGCCTGCGTGTCGAATCGCAGATGCGCCTTGCGGGCTTTCTCGTCGGGGCCGTGGCAAAAGTAGCAGTTATCCGAAAGGATCGGCATCACCTGCCGGTCGAATTGGATGGGAGCGCCAGCCGGGGCGCATTGCACAATGGCGGATGCGCAGGCAACAAAAAGCATTGCACCCGACGCGATGAAGAGCCTGTGTGTTCCGCGGTTCATCTGTTTGTTCTTAGCAGCAAGGATTAACGCCGTTGCCTGGAGTAGCCGTCCCGCCGATCCAACGCACCCCCGTAGGGTTCGCTTCAGCGAACGCTGCTCTTCCACGGCGCGCCCCGGAACCGCGTTCGCTGAAGCGAACCCTACAAAATTTAGCGGCGATGGGCTGGGCCGTTGCTTTAACGTATCACGGGCGTCCCGCCGCGTCCCGCCCATGCCGACGGCTGTAGAGTGGGGAAATCGATGTATGCCGAGTTCCACGCAACCCGCACGGGCGGGACGCCCGTGTCACGATTGAGGTTGCTTTTCCCGGCCTGATACTCCCCTGGTTTTGCCACGGATGTATAACGCGTAGTCGCGCACGGCTATTTTAGAGGCGGTTACGGCTTTCAGTGTATTCCCACCTCGATTTGCACCACGTTGTTCGGCGAATCGGGCCCTTTCCAGGACAGATAATTCTCGCGCGTCTGGTCCGAGGGCACATGCCTGGCGGCGATGATCTGAGGGATCAGCCGGTCGTAGGCCTGTCCGATATCCTTCATCGGCCCGCGATAGATGACGGTGGCGCACCGGAATGGAGTCAGCCGGCGGAATTTGAATTGGCCGGGCGGTGCATTCTCGGAATCTGTTGGAAATCCAATCTCCAGATCGAACGGCTTGGCCGGGTCTTCACTGGGATCGTGATAGATGAACAGCATCGGCCCCGTCGGCCGCAGCACGCCTGACGAAACGGCCTCTCCCAAAGCGGTCTTCATTTGCCCTGCGGGCTTGGCGATGTCATTCATGCTCGTGCGCGTCGCAAGATAGACGAACCCTGTCCGGCCAATCGTCTGAACGCGCATGCCCGAAATGTCATAGGGAGCGCGCGTCTTCACGGCCGGGGCGGGCGCTTCCAAAGGCGCGGCCGGGGATTTGGAATGTGGCTGACAACCGGCGAGGACGCACAATAGTGCAATAGCCAAGACCCGATGATGGGGGATATGCCTCATTGAATTCCACTTTACATTCGAGCGGGCGGCGCGCATAGCGCAAGGAACGCGGGCGGGTTCGCGAGGGTGTGCCCAATTTTCCGGGAGGGGCATTGGCGGATGGTGGGGCTGTCCGGAAATTCGGGCACGTTCGTTCTCGATTCTATCCGAACATGGCTGGACAACCGCGGCAAAAAGCGCGATCCGCCGCGCATCATCCGGTATGATGGGCGGCTTGAGCGCACACTTCGACATCGCGATCATCGGCGCCGGGGCGGCGGGGCTGGCGGCGGGAATCTTTGCCGCCGAGGCGGCGCTACAGCGCACGAATGACAGTACGCCTCGCCCGCGCATCATCATTCTCGACGGAGCCAAAACCATTGGCGCCAAAATCCTGGTTTCCGGCGGCGGGCGCTGCAACGTCACTCACGACCTCATCGCTCCCGACGATTTCCACGGCTCCCGCAATATCATCCGCAACGTCCTGGCCGCCTTCGACGAAAAGGCGACCGCCCGATGGATGCAATCGCTGGGCGTTCCCCTCAAGCGCGAAGAGACCGGCAAGCTCTTCCCCGTCTCCGACAGCGCCCGCACCGTGCTGGCCGCACTGCTGAATCGCCTCCAACAACTCAACGTGGAAATCCGTACCGGATGGCGCGTGAATGCAGTCGTCTTCATGAAGCAAGCTCCAGTCTTCGCTGGTGATGCCAGTTTAGGCGACTTGCACACCCCCTCCTCCGGTACGCCGGGGAAGGG
>Ga0209483_1000779_pt1 | contig 25996 bp, 23 predicted proteins | sample NGEPerA_FD_184508 | JGI IMG/M metagenome (GOLD analysis project Ga0209483, IMG submission 184508) | Arctic peat soil microbial communities from the Barrow Environmental Observatory site, Barrow, Alaska, USA - NGEE PermafrostL2-A... | ecosystem: Environmental > Terrestrial > Soil > Wetlands >... | reverse complement strand
CGCGATCACGTCCAGCACCAGGGCTTCCGGCGCCGACGCCCCGGCGGTCAGGCCGACGACCTTGGCGCCGCGCACCCAGTCCGCCTGCAAGACGTCGCCATCGGCGATCAGATAGCTCGGCACGCCGAACTCGGCGGCGATTTCGCGCAGGCGGTTCGAGTTCGAGCTGTTCGGCGCGCCGACCACCAGCACCATTTCGACGATCTTCGCCAGCTCCAGCGTCGCGCGCTGACGGTTCTGGGTCGCGTAACAGATGTCCTTGGTGTCGGGGCCGACGATTCCCGGAAACCGCGCCTTCAGCGCCTCGATGACGGCGCGGGTGTCGTCGACCGAGAGGGTCGTCTGGGTGATGAAGGCGAGTTTCTCGGGGTTGCCGACCTTGAGCGCGGCGACCTCTTCAGGCCGCGAGATCAGATGCACCTTGCCGGTGATGCGGCCCATCGTACCTTCGATCTCGGGATGTCCGGCATGGCCGATCAGGATGATCTCGCGCCCCTGGTTGGCATAGCGCTGGCCTTCGATGTGCACTTTCGAGACCAGCGGGCAGGTCGCGTCGATGACCGGCAGGCCGCGCTCGCCGGCGCGCGTCTCGATCGCGCTGGCGACGCCGTGCGCGCTGAAGATCGTCACCGCGCCCGGCGGAATCTCGTCGATCTCGTCGACGAACCGCGCACCCTTGGCGCGCAGCCGCTCGACGACGTGCCGGTTGTGCACGATCTCGTGGCGGACGTAGATCGGCGGCCCGTACTTCTCGATCGCGCGCTCGACGATCTCGATCGCGCGCTCGACGCCGGCGCAAAACCCGCGAGGCTGGGCCAGGACTACTCGGATCATCGGGTCTCGCTACTCCGGCCGTTCGCCGTTATCCCTGCCATACTGACGCCTTCCGCGCAATCACCGGCGGCACTCCTATGCAAATCACGCGAGGAGGGCATGCTTTTGGTCGCCGTCCGGCGGCCGATTTTGCTATCACTACCGCATACCGAAGATTAACTGACGAGCGCCCATGCCGATTTCAAGACGCACGATTTTGTCATCTGCCCTGCCGCTGGCGCTGGCCCTGCGGCCGGCTTCGGCTGCCGATGCCGGAGCGCCCGCGGTGATCCAGCATTTCTACGACGCTTTGCTGTCGGTGATGAAAGAAGCAAAGCGCCTGTCCTTCGACCAGCGCTATCAGCGCCTCGTTCCGGCGGTCACCCAGGCCTATAACCTTCCCCTGATGACCCGGCTGTCGGTCGGCCCGGACTGGACCAAGCTCCAGCCGCCTCAGCAGCAGGCCCTGACCGACGCCTTCTCGCGCTACACGATCTCGGTCTACGCCAACCGCTTCGACGACTACAACGGCGAACGCTTCAACGTCGATCCGACTCCGGCGGCCAACCCCAACGGGGCTCTGGTGCAGACGACGCTGGTCAAGTCGGACGGCGACAAGGTGGCGCTCAATTACCTGATGCGCCAAACCGCCGCGGGGACATGGCAAGTCATCGACATCTATCTGAGCGGGACGATCAGCGAATTGGCGACGCGCCGTTCCGAGTTTATGGGGGTCATGCGGCAGAGCGGCGCGGACGGGCTGGTGAAGCTGCTCGAACAGCGCACTTCCGCGTTGCACACCGGCTGAGCGGCGAATCGGCGGTCAGCGCGCCGGCCCCTCGGCGAAATCGAGGCCGCGGGTATCCGGCAGGAACGCGGCGATTTGCGCCGCCGCTTTGGCATCGGGGGCGGACGCTTCTGGTTCGGGGCGCGGCGGAGATGGGTTCGGCGCGGAAGCAGCCGCGGGTATAAACGTCGCGGCTTGCCTCGCGGCGGTTGCAGCCACATCGAGCCTTGCCGCCGCCAGATGGGGCGAGGGCCGCGGATTGGTACGGGTCGCGGACGGCGCCCTGTCGCTTGATCGCGGACCGCTCGTCCCCGCCCCCGATTTCGCCGGAGGGCCCGCGGGCGACCGGCTCGGCGCGGGAGCGGGTTGATTGGGGTCGTCGTAAAGTCCTGGAGCGGCCTCGGGAGCCTTGCCGTGGCGCAGTTCGGCATCCCGGTGCTGCTGCGCCAGGCTGCGCAGCTCGGCATAAAAATCGACCGAGTTTTTCTCAAGATCGTCGAGCTCGTCGAGCACGCCGGCGCGTTCGTCCACGCCGCCGATGAGTAACCGGCTGGTGAGCAGCTCGGTCACGCCGTAGTCGTTGGCGACAATCGTGAAGGGGTCGGCATAGGAATCGACGGTGCTGCCGATCGCGTCGCGCGGGTTGGTCGGACCGAGGACCGGCAGGACCAGATACGGTCCGGAAGGCACGCCCCACACGAACAGCGTCTGGCCGAAATCGGCGGGTTGGCGCTCGACGCCGCTCAAGGTCATGGCGTCGGCCATGCCGCCGAACCCGACCGTCGAATTGACGACAAACCGGCCAAGCGAGATGCCGGCGCGCTTGAATTCGCCCTGCAGCAGGTTGTTGAAGAAGAGGGTCGGCTCCTTCATGTTGTCGAGCACGTGGTGGACGGCCTTGCGGGCATCGTCCGGCACGGCAACGACATAGGCTTTGGCGATGGGGCGCAGCAGCAGCCGGTCGAGGAGCTGATTGAGCTCGAACGTTTTGCGATTGAGCGGCTCGAGCGGGTCGCCGGTCCGCTCGAACGCGGCGCGCGCGGCGGGATCGCTCGGCGGCGCGGCGCAGCCGCTCAGGGAAAGACTGGCGAGTGTGGCCGCTCCGGCAGCCCAAACGGCAATCCGGGAGGATCGATTAAATTTCACAAAAAATGCTCGGGGCTCGGGCTGATTGGTGGTGCCGCGGCGGCATCGTTGACAATCCCGTTTGCGAACGCAACCGCAAAACACTATGCGGTGCGATGCGTTTAGGATTGAGTGGCTTTACATGATGTTGGTGGTCCTCGCTCTCGTGCTGGTCCCGGTCTGGACCTACCTTCTGGGAACCGTTATCGCCGCGATCCGGTTCGCCCGGCGACGCGCTGCCCTGGCCGGCGAGCAGCCGCCCGTATCGGTTTTGAAGCCGCTCTACGGAGCTGAGCCCGACCTCGCGGAGAACCTGCGGTCGTTTGTCGAGCAGGACTATCCGGCGATGCAGATCGTCTTTGGGGTGCGCAGCCCCGCCGATGGCGCGCTGCCGATCGCGCGGTCGCTGATCGCCGATCATCCCGAATGCGATATCGAACTTGTCGTCGATTCGCGCGTCAGCGGCCGCAACCTCAAGGTCGCCAATCTCGTCAACATGCTGCCGGCGGCCCGACACGACATCCTGGTCTTCGCGGACAGCGATATGCGCGTCGGCCGCGACTACCTCGCGACCGTCACGGCGCCGCTGCGCGACCCGGCGACCGGCCTGGTCACCTGCCTCTACAGAGGCTTGCCGACCGGCGGGTTGTGGTCGCGGCTGGGCGCGCTGCACATCAATTTCGGGTTTCTGCCGAGCGCCTTGCTGGGCGAGGCGCTGCGCGCCGGCGGCGGCTGCTTCGGCGCGACGATCGCGCTGCGCCGCGCGGTGCTGGAAAAAATCGGCGGCCTCGCGGTGGTCCGCGACGAGCTCGCCGACGACCACCGCATCGGCGCCGCGGTGCGCGCCGCTGGCTTTGCGATCGCGTTGTCGCCTTATGTGGTCGAAACGTCCGTTTCCGAGCGCAGTTTCAAATGCCTGTGGCAGCACGAATTGCGCTGGGCGCGCACGGTGCGGTTGATGGTGCCGCTCGGCTTTGCCGGTTCCGTCATCACGCATGGCGTGGCGATCGCGGCGCTCGCCGCCATCGCCTGCGGTTTCAGCTTGACCTCGCTCGGGTTTCTCGCGATGTCCTGCCTGTTGCGCTGGGCGTCGGCGGGGGCGATTGCCCACAGATTGCGCCTGCCGACCGCCGGATTATGGCTGCTGCCGCTGCGCGACCTGTTGTCGTTCGCGGTGTTTATCGGCAGCTTCTGCGGGCGCACCGTATCGTGGCACGACCAGTTGTTCCGTATCGAGGCGAGCGGACGAATCATTGTTGAAAGAGACGGCGAGTGATGATGAAAACCTTGTTCCTGCAGCCGCCGTCGTTTGACGGGTTCGACGGCGGCGCCGGCTCGCGCTATCAGGCCAAGCGCGAGATCCGCTCGTTCTGGTTTCCGACCTGGCTCGCCCAGCCGGCCGCGCTGGTGCCGGATTCGAAGCTGATCGACGCTCCGCCCGCGCGGCTGCGGCTCGATGCCGTGCTGCGGCAGGCGGGCGACTACGAGCTGGCGGTGATGCACACCTCGACCCCGTCTTTCGCCAGCGACGTCAAGGTCGCCGAGGCGCTGAAGGACGCCAACCCCAAGCTCAAGATCGGCTTCGTCGGCGCCAAGGTCGCGGTCGAGCCGGATGCCAGCCTCACCGCGTCGAGCGCGGTCGATTTCGTCGCCCGTGAGGAATTCGACTTCACGATCAAGCAAGTCGCCGAGGGCCGCGCCTTTGCCGATATCGACGGGCTCAGCTATCGCGGGCCGGACGGGGCGCCGATCCACAACCGCGAGCGCGCGATCCTGGAAAACATGGACGAGCTGCCGTTCGTGACCGAGGTCTACAAGCGCGACCTGCGGATCGAGGACTACTTTATCGGCTATCTCAAGCACCCTTACGTGTCGCTCTACACCGGACGCGGCTGCAAGTCGCGCTGCACCTTCTGCCTGTGGCCGCAGACGGTGGGCGGGCACCGCTACCGGGTGCGCAGCGTCGCGCATGTGGTCGAGGAGATCCGCCGGGCGAAGGACTCCTTCCCGCAGGTCAAGGAGTTCTTCTTCGACGACGACACCTTTACCGACAACCTGCCGCGCGCCGAGGCGATTGCCAAGGAGCTCGGCAAACTGGGCGTCATGTGGTCGTGCAACGCCAAGGCCAACGTGCCGCGCGCGACGCTCGAAGTGCTGCGCGACAACGGGCTGCGCCTGCTTTTGGTCGGCTACGAGACCGGCAATCAGCAGATCCTCTACAACATCAAGAAGGGCATGCGGGTCGACGTCGCGCGCCGCTTCACCAAGGATTGCCACGAGCTCGGCATCACGATCCATGGCACCTTCATCCTCGGCCTCCCCGGCGAGACCAAGGAGACGATCGAGGAAACCATCAACTTTGCCGCCGACATCAACCCGCACACGATCCAGGTGTCGCTGGCCGCGCCCTATCCCGGCACCGAGCTCTACCGCCAGGCGGTCGAGAACGGCTGGCTCGATACCGCGCATGCCGAGTTGATCGACGATCGCGGCGTGCAGATCGCGCCGCTGCATTACGAGCATCTCTCGCACACCGAAATCTTCGATTCGGTCGAGACCTTCTACAAGCGCTTCTATTTCCGCCGGAAGAAGATCGCCTCCTTGGTCGGCGAGATGCTGAAGAGCCCCGAGATGATGCGCCGCCGGCTGCGCGAAGGCGTCGAATTCTTCCAGTTCCTGCGCCACCGCGAGATGGCGGGCTGATTCTCCATCCCGGCGGTGATCGCGGCGGAGCCGCAAAATAAGTGGCGCTGCGCGCCGGCAAGCGTTACCGCAACCTCCCATGGCAACCCTGCGACAGCTCATCGTTTGCGCTGACGATTTCGGCCGCGACCTCGCGGTCAACGCGGCGGTCGAACAAGCCCACCGCGACGGCATCCTGACGACCGCGAGCCTGATGGTCGGCGCGCCCGGCGCCGGCGATGCCGTGGCGCGGGCGCGGCTTCTGCCGGCGCTCGGCGTCGGACTGCATCTGGTGCTGGCGGACGGGGCGCCGGTGCTGCCGGCGAGCGCGGTGCCGGCGCTGGTCGGCGGCGACGGCAAGTTCGACCCGAACATGGTGCGCGCCGGTTTCCGCTTCTATTTCTCGCCCGCCGCGCGACGCCAGCTCGCCGCCGAGATCCGCGCCCAGTTCGAGGCATTCCGCGCCACCGGCCTCCCGCTCGACCACATCAACGGCCACAAGCACATTCATTTGCATCCGACCGTCGGCCGCCTTGTCGTCGCGATCGGCGGCGATTACGGCCTGCGCGCGGTGCGCCTGCCGGACGAGCCGGCCGAGCCGCTGCGCCGCGCCTTTCCCGACGAACCGCGAAGGGCGCCGGCCTGGTCGCCGGTTATCGCATCGCTGCGCCGGCGGCTCGACCGCGCCGGGCTCATGCGCAACGAGCAGGTTTTCGGCCTCGCCTGGAGTGGCGCGATGGTCGAGCACCGCTGGCTCGCTCTGTTGCCGCATCTGCCGGGCGGGGTCAGCGAGATTTATTGCCACCCCGCTTCCGGCGCTTCCGCTTCGGTCCCGGGCTACCGCCAGGCCGAGGAGCTCGCGGCGCTGGTGAGCCCGCGCGTGCGCCGGCTGGTCGAGGAACTTGGGCTGGGTCTCGCGCGCTACCGCGATCTGGCGCGCTAGCCGGCCCGAGCAGGGCGGGCAGCACGAAGAGCGTGCAGAACACCGTCGTCGCCAGCGACACCGTCAACAGCTTGCCCATCTCGGCCGAGCCGGGGTCGGGCGACAGCATCAGGCTGCCGAACGCGCACATTGTCGTCAGCGCGCTGAACACGACGCCGCGCGCGGTCGACGATTGCAGATGATCGCCCAGCCCGGCGCGCCAGTTCATTACGAAATAGATGTCGAAGGCGACGCCGATGCCGAGCAGCAGCGGCAGCGCGATGATGTTGGCATAGTTCAGCTTCATGCCGGCGATCACGGTGATCGCCAAGGTCAACAGCGCCGCGAGCAGCAGCGGCGCGACGACCATCGCCACATCGCGCGCCCGCCGCAGCACCATTGCGAGCAGCAGGATGATTGCGATGACCGCGATGATCCCGGCCTCGACAAACGACGAGCTGATCAGACGCCCCGATTCCTGGATCGTCACCGGGACGCCGGTGGCCTGCGGCGCGATGCGATGCAGGGCGGCGACGAACGCCCGCAGCACCGCCGGGTCGCGGGCATTGCCCGTGGGGAACACCTCCACCCGCGCCGCTCCGTCCGGGGCGATCCAGCTCGCGCGCAAATCGGCGGGCAAATCGGCGAGCGCGATCGGCTTCGCCTGCAGCAGCTGGCCGAGCAGGTCGAGCCGGTGCAGCAGCCCGGACAGCAGCGCCTTGTCGAGCTCGGGGACGGTCTGCGGCCCTCGGGCGACCGCCTTGTCCAGCGCCTCGGCGAGGCGCGCGGCGGGTTTGGCGTCGGGGTGGGCGGCGGCGAATGTCTTGAGCGCGTCGCGGCATTGGGCGATCGACGCCATCACCTCGGCATCGCTCGGCGGCGCCTTCTTGCTGACCGGCGCGAGGCTCGGTCCCACCAGCAGCGCCAGATCGGAGAGGATCGCGAGCTTCTTGTCCTGATTCGAAGGGATGAAGCTCGCGGCGGTGACGACCTGCGCGACCTCGGGCAGGCCGCCGATCTTGTCGGCGAGCGCGGTCGCCGCATCGAGCGACGGCGCCAGTATCTCGGCGGTATAGGGCGTTGTCTGCGGGTCGCGCATCAGGTCGAACGCGGTCTGCATCGCCTCGCTGTTCGGGTCCTTGAGGTCGAGCGGGTCGAAATCGAACGTCACCCTCGGCAACAGCGCGAGGCTGATGACGGCCAAAACAACCGCCCCGGCGATGACCCACGGACGGCGCCTCATCAGCCAGCGGTCGAGCGGCGCGGCGCGAGCGAAGCCGATCGCTTCCGGCTCGGCGCGCGGCCGCAGCAGGGCCAGCAGCGCCGGCAGCAGCAGGAAATTGAGGAGGATCGCGATCACCATGCCGGCGCCGGCGATCCAGCCCAATTCGCGCACCCCGACATAGGGGGTCGGCACGAAGGAGAGAAAACCGATCGCGGTCGCGGCGGCGGCCAGCGCCAGCGAGGGTCCGATCGTCGTCGCGGCGGCGCCGAGCGCGGCGGCGAGCGTGCCCAGACGGTGCCGCTGATCGCGGTAGCGGATCGAGAACTGGATACTGAAATCGACCGCGAGGCCGATGAACAGAACCCCGAACGCCACCGAAACCAGGTTCAACGAGCCGATGACCAGCGCCGCGAAACCGGCGGTCAGCACCAGCCCCGCGGTGACCGTCGCGAGGATCGCCAGCACCAGGCGAGGCGAGCGCAGCCCGACGAGCAGGATGACGCAAACCGACCCGACCGACAGCAGGATCGAGCGCAGCGCGCCTTGCTGCAAGGCCGCGAACTGCTCGTCGTCGAGCGCGACCGGGCCGGTGATCCGCACCCGCACGCCGGCTTGCGGCTCCAACCCCAGTTCGTGCGCGACCCGGCGCACTTCCTCGGTCGCCTTGAGCCCCGGTTCGAGCGCGCTGTAATCGAGCACCGGCTGCGCCAACACGAAATGGCGCAGCTCGCGCCGATTGGGCTTGGCGCCGGTCAACACCTGCTGCCACGAGAGGCTCTGCGGCTTGCCGGCGGCGACGCTCTCGATGATTTCGGCGATCTTGACCAGCGTCGGATCGAGCTTACCGATCTCGAAATCGCCGCGGGTCGCGCCGTCGACGAACAGTTTGAGGGTATCGAACAGGCCCCGCAGGCTGGGGTCGGCCGAGAGGCTGCCGATCAGCGGTTGCGCCGCGACGAGCTGCTGCGACAGCGCATCGAGCTCGTCGAGCGACAGATAGAGGAGCCCGTTGCGGTCGAAAAACGGCCCGCCGTCGGGCCGCCGCACATTGCGGAACAGCTGCGGCTCGGCCGTGAGCCGGTCGGCCAGGCGCTGCGCCGCGTCGTTGGCGATGTCGCCGTTGGCCCCGTCGATCACGACCGCCAGCAGATTGGCGTTCTGCGGAAACGCCTGGTCGAGCGCGATCTCGTTTTGCCGCCACGGCAGATCGCTCGGCAGTAGTTTCTCGATATCGGTGTTGATCGCCAGGTGTCCGGCCGCATACCAGCCGGCGAGGACCGTAAGCACCACCGCCGCGATAGCGTTGGCGGCGGCGTGGCGACGGCTGAAATCGACAAGGCGGGCGATAATCGCGGCGATCACACGGCGCCTCGACGAAGGTACGGAAGCAACGGTCGGTCGGTGTTGATACTTAAAGGAAGTTCCGGCGGTGCGAAAGCAGGCGGCAGATGACCGCTATCCATTTTGTCGAAATTGCGGCGACGAGACGCACAAAATGCCGCGAAATTTCCGGGCGCTCGTCATATTGCGGCCATGCTTTGCCCCTAGGGTCCCTATAACAGAGGAAATAGGAGGGAAGCATGGCCGCACGCACGGAATGCTGCCGCAACGAGCCGAGCCTCGACGAGCTGCTCGCCGACGACATCATGCGTCCGGTGCTGGAAAGCGCCGGCTACGACCGCGAGCGGTTCCATGACCTGATGATCGAAACCGGCGAGCGGGTCCGCCTGTCGCGCGAAGGCGAAGGCGAGTAAATTTAACCCAGCGCCGCGAATTCCAACCGGACTTTCAGCCCGGGCTCATTGTCGCCCAGCGCGACCGTGCCGTTGTGCAGCTGGGCGACGGCGCGCACCAGGCTCAGCCCCAAACCGTTGCCGGGCGTAGTGCGGCTGGGCTCCAGCCGGACGAAGCGGTCGAACACCGCTTCGCGCTCGCCCTCGGGGATGCCGGGCCCGCTGTCCGATACCTCCAATGCCGCGCGCCCATCCTGCTGGTGCGCCGACAGGGTGACCTGGCCGCCGCCGTATTTGAGCGCGTTGTCGAGCAGATTGGCGACCGCCTGCGATAGAAGGTGACGGTCGCCGCGGATCATAATCCCGGGGTCGATTTCGAGCGTCAGCGCGCAGCCTTTCTCCTCGGCGACCGGCTCGTAAAGCTCGGCCGCGGCACGCGCGGTCTGCGCCAGGTCCAGGGGCTCCGCCGCGTTACGGCGGGCGCCCGATTCGGCCTCGGCGATGTTTAAGAGCGCGTTGAAGGTGGCGAGCAGCCGGTCGGCCTCGTCGATCGCGGCGCGCACCGCCTCGGTTGCCGCACCGTCCTCCGGCGCGCCGGTGAGGCTGAGCTCAAGCCGCGCGCGCAGCCGAGCGAGCGGCGTGCGCAGATCGTGCGCGATATTGTCCGACACCTCGCGCATCCCCGCCATCAGCCGCTCGATCTGCTCGAGCATGTTGTTGAGGTTGGCGGCGAGCTGGTCGAATTCATCGCTGGTGCCCTTGAGCGGCACCCGGTCGGAGAGGTTGCCGCCCATCACCCGCTCGGCGGTGCGGTTGACCTGCTCGACCCGGCGCAACAGGTTGCGGCTCATCACCGCGCCGCCGATAAGGCCGACGATGAGCGCGACCAGCCCCGACCAGACCAGCGTCAATTTGATCCGCTCGCGGAACAAAGCCGCGTCGCTGATGTCGCGCGCGACCAAGAGGCGGTATCCGTCGGGAATGACGATCAGCGCGCCTTGGGCCGGGCGCATCTGGGTCTCGCCCTTGACCTTGACCGCGACGTTGAAGGCGACTGCGCCCGGCGCGACCGGCGTCCCCGCGGGCCAGCCGGTGATGTTGCCGGCGAGCGGGTGGCCGTCGGGGTTGGTCACCAGGTAGAGCACACCGTCGCCGCGGTCGCCGGCGCTGCGCGCGGCGACGATCTGCACGAGGCCGGAGAGCCCGCGCTGGGCGTATTGCTCGGCGAGGCCGGCGATTTCGGCGTCGAGCGTCGCTTGCGTCTGGCCTTCGACAAAATCGGCGCTCGACCAATAGACGAACAGCAGCACCCCGAGCACCGAAACCGCGAACACCGCGAAATAGAGCGCGGCAAGCCGCAACGCATGCGTCTTGAGCAGCCGGCGCAGATGCGGCAACAGCGGACGCATCGCCGCTAGTCCGCGGCGGCGCGGCAAAGCGGCAACGATATGATGTTCGGCGGCCATGTCGATGTTGCGGCGGGGTCTCTATCCGTTCGGGAATAAATATAGGTGCTGTTCGCTCCAGCACCTCCCGGCGTGTTTGGTGCTGCGTTAAAAGACCTCGCGGAGAGGCGGTTGACATAAAGCCGCGTTATGTTAGATTGCGAATTGCAACCTAATATAACGGGCGGTGGGATGTTCGGCCTCGACAGCTTCAAGTCCTCGACTCTCGGCGAGCGGGTCGGTGCGGTCATCGACAATCCGCAAGCTATCGGCGACATGGTCGTTTTTTCCCGACATCAGATGCCGGCGGTGCAGGCGATTGGCAAGCAACTGGCAGCGCTCGGCCCCGAGGTGCGGCAGGACCAGGTCAAGAAGACCATCGGCCGCTGGGTCCGGGAAATTCTCGAACACCAGGGTTTCACCGTGTGGAAGAAACGGCGGGTCGCACCCGGAAATCTATTCTCGACTGGCATGGTTTACCGGCCGACTGCGCAGTCGGCCGGTAACAGACACGGTGCCAGACCGAAGGCGCAGCTCTCTCCGGCACAACGTGCCGCTGCCTGGCGTGAGGCGGTGCATGGTTTGCCTCACACCAAACCGCTGCCGGACGAGGCGATCGGCCGTGAGGTGCTTTACAGCGAACGCGGCTGATGAGCGTTCTGCTTGACACCAACGTCCTCCTCCGCCGGACCCAGCCTGCCCATGAACATCACGGCGTTGCCGTAGAAAGCGTTGCGCGATTACTAGAGGCAGGCGAAGCAGTGCACGTCACCCCCCAGAACATGTCCGAGTTCTGGAATGTCGCGACCCGCCCTGTGGCGCATAACGGCATGGGGTTCTCGGTGGCCGCGACCGCGGCCGAAATCGCGAAGATCGAACAGCTCCTGGTTCTGCTTCCCGATATTCCCGCCCTCTACGAGCGGTGGAAAGGGCTGGTGCTGCGCCACCGGGTGGTCGGCGCAAAAGTGCACGATGCGCGGCTGGTCGCGGCGATGCTGGTTCATCGCGTGCCACGAATCCTCACTTTCAACACCGGCGATTTCAGCCGCTATAGGGTGGAGGTGCTCCACCCTGCTGTGCTGGCTGGATAGGCCGTTCACGACGATGGCGGCTCCGCGGAGGCGCGCAGGCAATAGCCGGCGCCGCGCACGGTATGCAATAGCGGCCGCTCGAAATTGCGGTCGATCTTTTGCCGCAGGCGGCTCACATGCACGTCGATGACATTTGTCTGCGGATCGAAATGGTAGTCCCAGACGTGCTCCAGCAGCATCGTGCGGGTCACCACATGGCCGGTGTTGCGCATCAAATATTCGAGCAGCTGGAACTCGCGCGGCAACAAATCGATCGCCGCTTCGCCGCGCTTGACCGAGCGGGCCAACAGGTCGAGCTCGAGGTCGGCGACGCGCAGCTTTGTCGTCGGCGTGCCGGCGGCGCCGCGCCGCAGCAGCGCCTCCACCCGCGCCAGCAGCTCGCTGAACGCGAACGGCTTGACGAGGTAGTCGTCGCCGCCGGCCTTCAACCCCTTGACCCGGTCGTCGACGCTGCCCAAGGCCGAGAGAATCAATGAGGGGGTGCCGATCTCGGCGGCGCGCAGCGCGCCCACCAGCGCCAACCCGTCCATCCCCGGCAGCATGCGATCTAGGATGATCGCGTCGTAGCTGCCGGAACTCGCGAGGTAAAGACCCTCGCGCCCGTCGCCCGACTGATCGACGGTATAGCCGCTTTCGGAAAGGCCCTTGACGAGATAGGCGGCGGTCTCGCGGTCGTCCTCGACGACGAGAAGTTTCATCGCGCCCGCCCCAATCCTTCCCCGCTTGCGGGGGGAAGGGCGCGCCGGCGCAAATACCATAACCCCCGCAAACGGGCGGGGAAGTTGGCCCGAACCGGCGGGCCGACGAAGGCCGATTTCCGAGGTTGCATCACAAAATGAAGTTGTTACGGCTCATCGCTCGCGCAAGATGGCGGGTGCGTCGCGCCGCCGCGTATTTTTGCCTTGACCCGGTGAGGCTCAGCGCCATCTATCACGTACTAATCTAGTACGAATTGGGCCCGCATGATCATCCTCTCAAAACTGGCCGACTACGGCGTCATCGTCGCGACCCACCTCGCGCTCGCGCCGGGGCGGCAGGAGAACGCCGCCTCGGTTGCCGCGGCGACGCGGCTGCCGCTGGCGACCGTCGCCAAGCTGTTGAAGGCGCTCGCCCATGCCGGGGTGGTGACGGCGACGCGCGGCGCGGCGGGCGGCTACCGCCTGGCACGGCCGGCCTCGGCGGTCTCGGTCGCCGAAGTGGTCGCCGCGATCGACGGCGATATCGGCCTGACGCAATGCTCGGTGCATGTCGACGAGTGCGCCCACACCAATTACTGCCCGACCCGGCCGCACTGGGCGGCGATCAACCGCGCGGTCGGCGAGGCGCTGTCGGCGGTGACGCTCGATGAGATGATTTCGCCCTTTGCCTTTATTCCGGCCGCGGGCGCGCCGCATGCCGGGGAAATCGAGTTGGCCCGATGAGCGCACCCCTCGGCACAAGCGACCAAGCCAACTCCCTCGGGGCCGGCCTCAACGAGGGTTACAAATACGGCTTTGTCACCGAGATCGAGACCGAGTCCGCGCCGCCCGGCCTCGACGAGGACACGGTCCGCTATATCTCGGCCAAGAAGGGCGAGCCGCAATGGCTGCTCGACTGGCGCCTCGCCGCGTTCCGCGCCTGGGAGAAGATGGAAGCGCCCAACTGGGCGAAGCTCAACGTCGCGCCGATCGACTATCAGGGCGCGACCTACTGGTCGGCGCCGAAATCGCAGGACGATGCGCCGAAATCATTGGACGAGGTCGATCCCGAGCTGCTGGCGATGTACGAGAAGCTCGGTGTGCCGATGCGCGAGCGCGAGGTGCTGGCCGGGGTCGCGCCCTCGGGGGTTGCGGTCGATGCGGTGTTCGACAGCGTCTCGGTGGCGACGACCTTCAAGGGTCAGCTCGGCGCACTCGGCATCGTCTTCTGCTCGTTCGGCGAGGCGGTGCGCGAGCATCCCGAGCTGGTGCGCAAATATCTCGGCACGGTGGTGCCGCAAAACGACAATTTCTTCGCAGCGCTCAATTCGGCGGTGTTCAGCGACGGCTCGTTCGCCTACATCCCGCCGGGCGTGCGCTGCCCGATGGAGCTGTCGACCTATTTCCGCATCAACGCCGCGAAAAGCGGCCAGTTCGAGCGCACCCTGCTCATCGCCGACCAGGGCGCCTATGTCAGCTACCTCGAAGGCTGCACCGCGCCGCAGCGCGACGAGAACCAGCTTCACGCCGCGGTCGTCGAGCTGATCGCGCACGAGGATGCGCAGATCAAATACTCGACCGTGCAGAACTGGTATCCCGGCGATTCCGAGGGCCGGGGCGGCATCTACAATTTCGTCACCAAGCGCGGCGCCTGCCGCGGCGATCGCGCCAAGATCTCGTGGACCCAGGTCGAGACCGGTTCGGCGATCACCTGGAAGTACCCGAGCTGCATCCTCGAAGGCGACGGTTCGGTCGGCGAATTCTATTCGGTGGCGATCACCAACAACCGCCAGCAGGCCGACACCGGCACCAAGATGATCCATATCGGCAAGAACACCTCGTCGACGATCATCTCCAAGGGCATCTCGGCCGGGCGCGGCCAGAACACCTATCGCGGCCTCGTTCGCGTGCAGCCGCGGGCCGACGGCGCGCGCAACTACACGCAATGCGACTCCTTGCTGATCGGCGACCGCTGCGGCGCCCATACCGTGCCCTATATCGAGGTGCGCAACCCCACCGCCCGGGTCGAGCACGAAGCCACCACCTCGAAGATCAGCGACGACCAGCTGTTCTATTGCCGCCAGCGGGGCCTCAGCACCGAGGACGCGCTGTCGCTGATCGTCAACGGCTTCTGCAAGGAAGTCTTGAAGGAGCTGCCGATGGAATTCGCGGTCGAGGCGCAAAAGCTGCTCGCCGTGAGCCTCGAAGGCAGCGTCGGATGATGTGCCCCGCCGCCGTTATGAGCGAGAGAGGTTGGGCTGCCGTTGCGGCTAGCCCAACGCTCGTTAGCGTTCAGTCCTCGTCATCTCCCTCGGAGGCTTCCTCAGCGTCGATTTCCGGGAAGATTTTAACGAAAACTTCCTCTGGCGGGCGACGGTATCGGCGCGCGATTGTCAGCTCGACACAAGGAAATCGGTCGTCAAGGTCGATGATAACAAGTCCGAGGTGGAGAGCCTCATCCTGCAACCGCTCGATAGCGGAGCTGTGCAACCGCTCCGTCTCCAGGGCGCGTTTGAGTTGCTCGCGCGTAAGGCAGAAGCGACCTCGCTCCTTGCCCCGAAAAGGCTCTTCGTACAAATCCCTCCAGAGCTTGAGGGCAACGTCTTTGATCTTTTCCTCTGAAACTGCAGCCAATTTGACCTCCAGTAACATGTTTCTGACCAGGACTAGATCATTAAGTCAGATATACGTGCTCAGAGAGCAATTACAAGATGCTTGAGATCAAAAACCTCCACGCGCGCCTCAAGGACGGCCGAGAAATCCTCAAGGGTATCGACCTGACGGTCGCTTCCGGCGAGGTGCATGCGATCATGGGGCCGAACGGCTCGGGCAAATCGACGCTCGCCGCGGTGCTGGCCGGGCGCGACGGCTATGAAGTCACCCAGGGCAGCGTCACCTATCGGGGCCGCGACCTGCTCGACATGCCGGCAGACGAGCGGGCGCGCGAGGGCGTCTTCCTCGCCTTCCAGTACCCGGTCGAGATCCCCGGCGTGAACAACATGTATTTCCTGCGCGCCGCGCTCAACGCCGGCCGGCGGCACCGGGGCGAAGCGGAGCTCGACGCCGGCCAGTTCCTGCGCGCGGTGCGCTCGAAATTGAAACTGCTGGAGATCAGCGAAGATCTGATGCAGCGCGCGGTCAATGTCGGGTTCTCCGGCGGCGAGAAAAAGCGCAACGAGATTTTCCAGATGGCGATGCTGGAGCCGCGCCTGGCGATCCTCGACGAGACCGATAGCGGGCTCGACATCGACGCGCTGCGCCTCGTCGCCAAGGGGGTCAACGCGCTGCGCGCGCCCGACCGCGCGATCGTGATGATCACCCACTACCAGCGCCTCTTGGATTACGTCGAGCCGGGCCGGGTGCATGTGCTGCAGGACGGCCGCATCGTCGAAAGCGGCGACAAAAGCCTCGCCGCCGAGTTGGAGCGCCGCGGCTACGGCGCCCTCGGCGACGCGGCGTGAGCCGGCGATGAACGCTATCGTCGATTTACCGGTGAAGCCCGAGGCGCGGCCCTATCTCGACGCGTTTTCCGGGGTGGCGGGCGAGCCCGAGTGGTTGGCGCGCTTCCGCCGGCAGGGCCTCGACCGCTTCGCCCGGCAGGGTTTCCCCACCCGACGCAGCGAGAACTGGCGCTATCTCGACCTGCAGCCGCTCGAAAAACATCCGATGCTGCCGGCTGTCATGGGCGAGCCGATGGGCGTGCCGAACGGGCTGGCGCTTGACGGCAGCGCCGCGCGGATCGTGCTGGTCGACGGCCGATTCGCGCCGGAACTCTCACGCCTCGATCTGCCCGTAGGCGTCTGGTTCAGTCCGACCCGCACCGCAATCCTCGAACGGCCCGATTTGGTTAAGAGCTTTGCGGCAGATGCCGGGAGGGAGCACCCGTTCGCTTCGCTCAATGCGGCCTTTTTTGCTGACGGGTTTGTGCTTGAAGTCGGCCATGGCATCGTGCTCGACGCCCCGATCGAGGTTGTTCATCTCGCATCGGGAGCCGGTGACGCGTCGTTGCACACGCGCAGCATGATCGAGCTCTGCGCCGGGAGCCGCGCGACGATCGTGGAAACCTATGCCGGCTCCGGCAAATACTGGCGCAACGATTTTGCTCTTTGGCGCATCGAGCAAGACGCGGCATTGACCAGGATAGCGCTGGTCGAGGAGGCCGGTGAGGCAACCCATTTCGAAGACATCGATGCGGTGCTGCTGGCGGAGCGCGCCAAGCTCAACGCATTCTCGCTGCTGCTTGGCGGCGGCACGGTGCGCCAGGAAATCTCCGTGGCGATGGCGAGCGTCAATGCCGAATGCCGGATCGACGGCGCCTTCGTCGTTTCGGGACGGGAAGAGGCCAATATCGTCACGACAATCGACCACCAGGTGCCCGGCGGCGCCACCACCGAACTGGTGAAGGGCGTCGCCGCCGGCCGGGGGCACGGCGCGTTCCAGGGCAAGATCATCGTCCGCGAGGGCGCCCAGCAGACCGACGCGCGGCAGACCAGCCGCAACCTCATCCTCGGCCGCCGCGCGGCGATCGACACCAAGCCCGAATTGGAGATTCTCGCCGACGACGTCAAATGCGCGCACGGCGCCAGCGTCGGCGACCTCGACGAGGCGGCGTTGTTCTACCTGCGCGCCCGCGGCATCCCCACCGAGGAAGCGCGCCGGCTGCTGGTCGAAGGGTTTCTGCGCGAGCCCGTCGAGGCCGTCGCCGACCCGGCGCTGCGCGAGCATCTGTTGCGCCGACTGGCCTTGCGCCTCGGCCGGCTGGAGGACGAGTGATGACGAGCCCGATGGCGACCGGGTTAGCGACGAGGCCGCGTGCGGCGCTCGATCCGCGGACGCTGCGCGACGAATTTCCGATCTACCGCAACAACCCGGGACTGGTGTTCCTCGATTCGGGCGCCAGCGCGCAAAAGCCGGCATCGGTAATCGACGGGGTCGCCGAGTTCTACCGCCGCGACTACGCCAATGTGCATCGCGGCGTCTACCAATTGAGCCAGCGCTCCACCGACGCCTTCGAGATCGGGCGCGAGAAGACCCGCGCCTTCCTCAACGCCGCCGACGAGCGCGAAATCGTCTTCGTCCGCGGCGCCACCGAGGCGATCAACCTTGTCGCGCAAAGCTGGGGCCCGGTTTTCGTCAAGGCCGGCGACGAGATCGTCGTCAGCGACCTCGAGCACCATTCGAATTTCGTGCCGTGGCAGATGCTGTGCGAGCGGGTCGGCGCGCGACTGCTGGTCGCGCCGACCGATGCCGGCGGCGGGTTCGACCTCGCCGCGTTCGAGGCGATGCTGGGCGCGCGCACCCGGATGGTCGCGGTCACCCATGTCTCGAACGTCACCGGCGCCATCCTGCCGGTCGAGCGCATCGTCGAGCTGGCTCACGCCGAGGGCGCGGCGGTGCTGGTCGACGGCTGCCAGGCGATCCCGCGCATGCCGGTCGATGTGCGCGCGATCGGCTGCGATTTCTATGCCTTCTCCGGGCACAAGGCGTATGGCCCTTCGGGGATCGGCGTGCTGTGGGGCCGCTGCGAGCTGCTGGAACAGATGCCGCCGTGGCAGACCGGCGGCGGCATGATCACTTCGGTCACGCCGGCGCGCACGGAATTCCAGGATCCGCCGCACCGCTTCGAGGCTGGCACCCCGGACATCTCGGGCGCGATGGGGCTCGGTCTCGCGCTCGACTTCATCGAGGGCATCGGCCGCGACGCCATCCAGGAACACGAGCACGAGCTCACCGGCTATGCGATCGACCGGCTGTCGCGCATCCCGGATTTGCGGTTGCTGGCGGCCGGGCAGCGGCGGTTGTCGGTGCTGTCGTTCAACCTCGACGGGGTGCACCCGCATGACGTGGGCACGGTGCTCGACCAGCACGGGGTGGCCGTCCGGGTCGGCAATCATTGCGCCCAGCCGCTGATGGACAAGCTCGGCATCGCCGGCACGGTGCGCGCCTCGTTGGGCGTCTACAACGACAGGGACGACATCGACCGGCTCGCCGCGGCGGTCGAGGCGTGCCGGGAGGTGTTTTCGCGATGATCGACCTGCGCGACCTCTACCAGGACATCATCCTCGACCACGGCCGCCATCCGCGCAATTTCCGGCCGATCGAGCATCCGACCCATACCGCCAAGGGCCACAACCCGCTGTGCGGCGACCGGGTGACGGTGTACCTGACGCTCGACGGCGAGCGGATCGCCGATGTCAGCTTCGAGGGGCGCGGCTGCGCGATCTCGACCGCGGCGGCGTCGCTGATGACCGAGGTGCTGAAGGGCAAGACCCTCGCCGAGGCGCAGGCGCTCTTCGCCGAATTCCACGGCAAGGTCACCGGCGGCGACACCGGCGCATTGCCACAGGCGCTGGAGGAAGACAGCGAACGGCTCGAACCGCTGGTTGGAGTCAAAGCCTACCCGGCGCGGGTCAAATGCGCGACCCTGCCGTGGCACGCCTTCGAGGCGGCGCTAAAGGGCGGCGCGGCCGAGCCCGTCAAGACGGAGTAGCGAATGCCGGCCGAGAACAAGGACTATTTTGCCTTCGAGCAGCACAACCCGCCGCCGCCCCCGGAAGAGGGCGAGGAAATCGTCCGCCCGGAAGGCGAGGACGACCTCACGCTGTTCGACCCGGTGATGGATGCGCTCAAGACGGTGCAGGACCCGGAAATCCCGGTGAACCTCGTCGAACTCGGGCTGATCTACGAGCTGCTGGTCAAGAAAGGCGGCATCGTCTTTGTCGAGATGACCCTGACCACCCCATCCTGTCCGGTGGCGCAGAGCATGCCGGGCGAGGTCAAGAACGCGGTCAGCGCGGTTCCCGGCGTCGAGGACGTCCGCGTCAATCTGGTATGGGCCCCGCCGTGGTCGATGGACCGCATGAGCGAGGAAGCCCGGCTCGAACTCGGCCTGCTATAGGCGTCCGGAGCGTTCCGGAGCGTTAAAGCCACGTCGTGTCGGCTTCGAGCCCCATCAGGTAGGCGCCGACCGTCTCGAAATGCGCCTGGCGGCCCTGGATCTGCTGCGCCACGGTGTGGACGTCGCGCCACGGCCGCTCGAACGGGTTCTCGTTGAAGATCGCGGTCGCGCCCGCCGCCTGGTAGAGGATGTCGACCACCTCGACCGCGGTGTGGATGCAGTAGGTCGAGTTGAGGCGGATCGCCATGCGCTCGTCCATCGCGATGTGGCCGCGCCCGCGCACCGCCTCGGTGATGTCCTCCAGCGACCGGATGAGATGCCCCCAGGCCGACGCCACCCGCACCTCGGATTGCGCCACCTGCTTCTGGATCACATGGTTGTTGCGCATCGTATTCTTGGCGCCGCGCGGGATCTTGTCGCGCGCCAGCTCGATAAACGAGGCAAGGGTCGAGCGCGCGCACCCGGTCGCCACCCCGGCGAACCCGGCGGCGTACATCGACAGGCTCGAAAAAGAATAGAGAAGGCCCGGCTCGCGCCTTTTGTCGGGCGAGTTGCGCGCGATCGACGGCAGCGAATAGGCCTCCGGCACGAACAGATCCTTGACCGAATACTGGTCGCTGCCGGTGCCGCGCAAACCCATCGTGTGCCAGATGTCGGTGAACTTGGTTTTGCTCTTCGGGAAGAACAGCGTGCGAATCGTCGGGCTGCCGTCGGCTTCGAGCCGCGGCTTGCCGTCGGCTTCGATCACCGGCACATGGCAGCCGAGCCAGCTCGCATGGTGGCTGCCGCTGGCGAACGCCCAGGTCGCCGAGACATTGTAGCCGCCGGCGACGGCGCGCGCCTCGCCGGGCCCCGGCCCCCAGGCGAGGATGCCGCGCGGACCGCCGAACATCTCCTCAGCCACCTCGGCCGACAGATAGGCCGCGGTCATCGAGCAGCCGGAATTCTGGTTGAGGCACCAGGCCATGCTGGCGTCGGTCCGGGCGAAGGCTTCGATGATCGGCGCATACTCGGCCGGCAGCAGCTCGGCGCCGCCCAGCGATTTCGGCAGCAGCAGGCGGAAAAGACCCTGCCCGATCATCTTGTCGATGATGCCGGGCGGCAGTTCGCGCCGCTCGTCGATCTCCCGCGCATGGGACGCGAGTTCCGGCGCCAGGTCGCGCACCCGCGCCAGATAATCGGCCGGCGCCGTCCGCTGCCGATCCCCGGCCGTATTTTTTGGAAGCGCTGCCGCCATTTCTTGCCCCTCTCCGGCCCGCTGTCACCGGGACCGGCAGTCCACAGGGAACGCCCCGGCCTGTCAAGGCGCAGCCGGCACGGTTAACCCCGGGTAAAGCATGGCTCGCGTAGGCTTGGCGGCGATGGCCCTTCCGCTCGCCGCGCCGCGCCCGCCCCAGAGTCGACATTGGCTCACCGAAGATCGCATCCGCGTCTATTCGTGGATCATGGTCGCGGTTTTCGGGATCGGGTTCGCCGCGATGATCGTCCGCTCGCTGCCCGATCTGGTCGATCCGCAGGGCAAGCCGTTCGGCTACGATTTCATGGCGTTCTGGAGCGCGGCGCGGCTGGCGCTCGCCGGCCATCCGACCGCGGTCTTCGACGGCGCCGCGCTCTCGGCGGTGCAGCACGCCGCGGTACCGGCGCAGCCGGCGATCTGGTTTCCCTGGCACTATCCGCCGACCTATCTGCTCGCGGTGCTGCCGTTGGGTCTCGTGCCCTATCCGGTCGCGCTCGCCGCCTTCATGGCCGGCACGACCCTGCTGTGGCTGGCGTTCGTGCGCCGGCTGCTGCCCGATCCGCGCGCCTGGGTCGTCGCCGCCGCGGCGCCGGCCGGGCTTCTCAACCTGCTCGACGGGCAGAACGCGTTCCTCACCGCCGCGCTTGCCGGGTTCGCGGTGCTGTGGCTCGACCGCAAGCCGCGCCGCGCCGGGGTGCTGATCGGCCTGTTGGCGATCAAGCCGCATCTGGCGGTGCTGCTGCCGGTGGCGCTGGTCGCCGGCGGCTATTGGCGCAGCATCGCGGCCGCCGCCGCGACGGTGGTGATCTTCCTTGCCCTCAGCGTCGCCGTGCTTGGGACGGGCACGATGATCGGCTTTGTCGATCACCTCGCGGTCTCGCAAGCCATGGCGGATCGCGGCGCGGTGCCGTGGCAGTGGATGCCGAGCCCCTATGTGCTCGCCTTGTCGCTGCGCGCGCCGGCGAGCGTGGCGGCGCTCGCGCAAGCCGTCGCGGCATTGGGCGCCGGGGTCTGCGTCTGGCGCGCCTGGCGCACCCCGGCGGCGCCGTTCGAGGCCAAGGCGGCGGTGCTGTTCGCCGCCTCGATGCTGGTCTCGCCCTATATGTTCACCTACGATTTGGTCTGGGATGTGGCGGCGATCGGGTTTCTCGCGGTTCTCGGGCTGCGCGCGGGGTTCCGTCGCGGCGAGCGCGACATCCTCTTCGCGGTCTGGCTCGCGCCGCTGGCGTTCATTCCGCTCTACTGGCTGAGCGGCGTGCAGTTCGGCTGTCTGACGACCGTGGCGCTGCTCGCCGCTGCGGTGCGGCGTGCCGTGCCGGCTAAGGCAGCTCGTGCCGCTTGCGGTCCGACCTCGCCGGCATGACGGCGCAGCGGCGTGCCGTTCCGCCGACCGACGATGGGGTATTGCTGCCGCGAGCGATGCGGCGCGACGCCGGCTAAGGCAGCTCCTGCCGCTTGCGTTCCGGCTTTTCCGGCATGATGGCGCGACCGTAGCGCAGGTCGCCGTCGAGCATCGCCATGCAGATGAGCGGGCGCGACGGCGCCCCCAGCTCCCACTCTTCCTTGACCTGGCCGAGCTGGCCGCAGCTCTGGCCGGGATGCGGGCTGATCGCGCGCACTCCGAGAAACAGCGTGGCGCCGGTCGCGACGCCGAGCAGCGCCACCTGGAGATTCGGCCAATGGCGCCGGATGTACTCTTGCGTCTTGTGCTGAGCCTTATGCACGCCAATCGCCTCCGCTCCCGCGGGCGAAACGATGCCAGCGCAACGGTTAACGCATCGTTGACGAAACCCCGCCATTGCCCCGCCAACTCGGCGGTCTGGTAAAAATTGCGCCCTCGCCGGCGGGTTTGCGTACACTGCCGCCTTCTCCGCCGCTGCGGACTTCCCGCGATGCCGATCCGCCAATTGCCGCCGGTCCTCGTCAACCGCATCGCCGCGGGCGAGGTCATCGAGCGCCCGGCGGCGGCAGTCAAGGAACTGGTCGAGAACGCGATCGACGCCGGCGCCGACCGCATCGAGGTGACCCTGCACGAAGGCGGCCAGGCGTTGATCGCCGTCTCCGACAACGGCGCCGGCATGACCCCGCCGGAGCTGTCGCTGGCGGTCGAGCGCCACTGCACCTCGAAGCTGCCCGACGACAACCTCCTGGAGATCGCCGCGCTCGGCTTCCGCGGCGAGGCGTTGCCGTCGATCGGCGCGGTCAGCCGGCTGCGCATCGTCTCCCGCCCGAGGGAGAATAATCCCGGCGCCGATTCGGCCTGGGAGATTCGCGTCGAGGCCGGCGAGAAGCACGCCCCGGTCCCGGCGGCGCACTCGCGCGGCACGCGGGTCGAGGTGCGCGACCTGTTTTTCGCGACCCCGGCGCGGCTCAAATTCATGAAGACGCCGCGCAGCGAGCGCGACCAGGCGGTCGATGCGGTAAAGCGCCTGGCGATGGCCTATCCCGCGATCGCCTTTAGCGTGACCGGCGACGACGACCGAGTGCTGTTGCGCCTCGCCGCCGAGCGCGGTTCGCTCGCCCCCAGGGACATCGCCGACGATCCGCGCCGCGCCCGGCTCGCCGCGCTCCTTGGCCGCGAGTTCGGCGAAAACTCGGTCGCGGTCGACGCCGAGCGGCACGGTTTCCGCCTCACCGGGCGGATCGGGTTGCCGACCCTCAACCGCGGTCTGCCGCGCGACCAGTACCTCGTCGTTAACGGCCGGCCGGTGCGCGACCGGCTGTTGGTCGGCGCGGTGCGCGGCGCCTATCAGGACGTGCTGGCGCGCGACCGCCACCCGATCGTCGCGCTTTTCGTCGACGGCCCGGCCGCCGAGGTCGACGTCAACGTCCATCCCGCCAAGGCCGAGATCCGCTTTCGCGATTCCGGCCTCGTCCGCGGGCTCATCGTCGGCGCGCTGCGCCATGCGCTCGACGCCGCCGGTCACCGCGCCTCGACCACCGTCGCCGATGCCGCCCTCGCCGCGTTTCGGGCCGAACCCGGGGCGACGATGCCGCGCTTCGCGCTGCCGCCCGGCCAGGGAGCTCACGTCGCCGCGCCGCGCGCGCTCTACGAGGCAGGGAACGCGTTTCTCCGGCCCGGTTTCGCCGAGCCGGCGGAGCCAGCCCCAATGCCGGACGACGCTGAGACGCCGCTCGGCAGCGCCCGCGTTCAGCTCCACGGCACCTACATCCTCGCCGAAACCGCCGCCGGCATCGTGCTGGTCGATCAGCACGCCGCGCATGAGCGGATCGTCCATGAGCGGATGAAGGAGGCGCTCGCCGCGCGCGGCGTCGCCCGCCAGGTGCTGCTGCTGCCCGAGGTGGTCGAACTCGATGCGTCGCTCGCCGCGCGGCTCGTCGCGCGCGGCGACGAACTCGCCGAATTCGGCCTCGTCCTCGAAGGGTTCGGCGCCGGCGCGATCGTGGTGCGCGAGGTGCCGGCTTTGCTGCCCGGCCTCGACATCGCCGCGCTTGTCCGCGACCTCGCCGGCGAACTCGCCGAATGGGACGACGCGCTCTCGCTCAAGGAGCGCATCGACAGCGTCTGCGGCACGCTCGCCTGCCACACCAGCGTGCGCGCCGGAAACCGCCTGTCGCAGCCCGAGATGGACGCCCTGTTGCGCCAGATGGAGGCGACCCCCAATAGCGGCCAATGCAACCACGGCCGCCCGACCTACGTGACCCTGGCTCTCGCCGACATCGAGCGCCTGTTCGGGCGACGGTAGAGCTTTTGCGAGGTGGCCATTATGGCTATATTGGCTACATGCGAAACTGGTCCATCCGTGACGCCAAAGACCATCTGAGCGAGCTTGTCGAAGCCGCAAGAGATGCGCCTCAGGCAATTACCCGCCGGGGCCGCTGCGCCGCAATCGTGCTGTCGCAGGAGGAGTTCGATCGGCTTCGTCGCCAGAGGGAGCCGTTGACGAGTTTCTTTGCGCGCTCCGGGCTCGATGCGGTGGAAATCGAGCGCATTGAAGCGGCGGCTCGTGACGACGCAGAGCTGTGAGTCGCGGCTGGCTGCTTGACACCAATGTCGTAAGCGAACTCGTCAAAGGAGTCCGCGCCGACCACGGTGTTATCGACTGGGCGGCAAAGGCGGAAGAATCGGAGTTATTTCTGAGCGTCATTACGCTCGGTGAGATCGTGAAAGGGATCGGACTCGCCGAAGAGCGCGGCCGCGACATGCGACGACCGCGAGATTTCCTGGAACGTGAACTTCCGGCACGGTTCGCCGGGCGTATCCTGCCCTTCGATGCGGAGGCGGCCATTGCCTGGGGCCGGTTAATGCAGCGATTGCGGGGCAATCGGGAGGACGAGAGGCGGCTGGCGACCGATGCCCAGATCGCAGCGATCGCCGAAGTGGCCGAGCTTAGTATCTGCTCCCGCAACCGCCGCGATTTTGAGCGGCTGGGGATCACGGTGCTCGATCCTTTTTCATCTTCATGAGCATCACGGATGCCGCGGTCGCGCGGCGCAACGAGATCCCGCGCGGCATCTTCTTCATGGTGATCTCGACCGTGCTGTTCGCCGGGGTCAACGCGATCGTCAAATGGGAGGTGGCGCTCTACCCGGTCGGCGAGGTGGCGTTCTACCGGGCGCTCTTCGCCCTCGTCGCGGTGTCGGTGATCATCCTGCCGCGCGCCGGCATCGGCGTCTTTCGCACCCGCCGCTACCTGGCGCATCTGCAGCGCGGCGTCTCGCAGTTCGGCTCGATGACCTGCATGTTCATCGCGCTGAGCCTGATGTCGCTGGGCGCGGCGGTGGCGATCGGCTTCGCCGCGCCGCTGTTCACGACGCTCTTGTCGGCGGTGGTCCTCAAGGAGCGGGTCGGGCCGCACCGCTGGTCGGCGCTGGCGGTCGGATTTCTCGGCGTGCTGATCGTCACCGAGCCGGGCGCCGCCACGTTTCAGACCGGGGCGTTATTTGCGCTCGGCAACGCGGTGCTGATCTCCTCGGTCGCGGTCGCGATACGGCGGATGAGTCTCACCGAATCGACCGAGACCCTGACCCTCTACCAGATGATCGTGATCACGGTGTGCACCCTCTTCCTGCTGCCGTTCGGCTTCCGCGCGCCCACTTGGTTCGACGCCGGCGCCCTGGCGCTCGCCGGCGTGGGCAACGGCGTCGCGCAATATTGGTGGACCCGCGCCCTCACCCTGGCGCCGCCCTCGGCGGTGGTGCCGTTCAACTATTTGTCGCTGGTCTGGGCGACGATTCTCGGTCTCGCGATCTGGGGCGACGTGCCGACGACGCATCTGCTGGTCGGCGCCGCGGTCGTCGTGGCCTCAGGGCTCTACATTCTGTGGCGCGAAACACTGCATCGGAGGCGGCCGGCGTCGATCCCCGCTCCATCCGTCATTCCGGGACGCCGCGCACCCC